>Ga0247840_10000695_pt1 | contig 68960 bp, 63 predicted proteins | sample LaCruzMarch2015__FD_192404 | JGI IMG/M metagenome (GOLD analysis project Ga0247840, IMG submission 192404) | Freshwater microbial communities from meromictic Lake La Cruz, Castile-La Mancha, Spain - LaCruzMarch2015_17m | ecosystem: Environmental > Aquatic > Freshwater > Lake | place: Spain... | reverse complement strand
CAGCCCGTTTTTTCGCCGCTTCTTCCGATACATCGCATACGGCGGAATAGACGATATCATTGCAGCCGTGTTGAACCAGTTCGCGCAGTCCGTTATTCACATGCGCACTGGAAATCCATCCGCATCCCACTAATGCCACGTTAAGTCGTTTACTCATGACTGAACTCCTTTCGTACTTGTTTCACACATTGTTTAACCGCGGGTACGGGATTATTAACATCGCCTTCGTACTCCAATACCATATAACCTTTGAAATTGATTTTATTTAAAACCGCGCTCAGTCTGCGTAACATCAGATTGCCCGTTCCCACGACAACATCCTGATTCTTTCCGGCGCGATCAAAAATAAAGTCCTTGATATGAATACCATACAAGCGGTTGCCAAAGCGTTCGGCCATCTCGACAGGGTCTTCGTGAGAATGAAGGGCCCAGGCCGTGTCGAGACATAGCCCGATGCGTGGACTTGTCATTTTAAACACATAATCCAGCATGGCTCCAGATCCCAGCCAGTCTTTGCCTCCGTGGTTATGAATTGCCAGGCGAATATCGTATTTCTCGGCCAGTTTTTCGGCGGTACGGAAACAAGCGGGCATCCGGTCAAGAGCAAAAGTAACACTCATGAATCCGGCTTCCGCGCGCTTGACGAATTCATAATAACTGGCTTCTTTTTTTTCATCGCCGGCAAGTCCTTGCACGCCGATACTAAGAATTTGAACCCCGCTCTTTTTATACTGGGAAATGACCTGGTCGAATGCGGATTCATTGTTAAAATCTGCATGTAGGCCGCATAACTCGGTGGCGGACAAGCCACAGGCTTTAATGCAGGCGATAACTTCCTTATTGGTTTTGAAACCTCTAAAGCAATAACTTTGAACTCCCAGGTCTGCGATTGTATTTTTCATGACAGCATCTCCTTTTTGTTTTTTACATATATCCTATATCGTTGCCGGAAAAGGGACAATATCTGCAATTGCAAAAAAGATATCCAGTTTTGCACAAAGAAATTGGTTGGCGCGGATATAACGCCAAGGCCGACAAGCTGTTAGCCTGACCTATTCATGAAAACTTCGTTTTCATTCATGGTCACTTGCCAATCAGGAAATTGTACAAATTGCCCAACTGGCAAGTTTCGACGCGGCGCTAGGCGCCTTGCTCAAGGCTAACCCTGAGCGAAGGCCTGTTTTCAGGCCGTAACCAAAGCCCACCGGGTTAGCGGTAATAAGAGGGCGGATGCCCCTTGAAAAGTTTGAATACTTTTGAGAAGTGATACGGGTTTTCGAAGTCCAGAAAAGCGCTGATCTCTTTAATGGACATGGAGCTGTGTGTCAAATATTGCAAAGCATAATCCATTTTAATTGTCATGAAAGCTTTAGCCGGTGATAACCCCAGAATGCATTTGCACTTATGGCAAAGCGAACTTTGACTCATTCCCATGGAACGCGCCATTTCCTGAATGGAATATTTTTTGTAAAGATGACTGTGAAACAGCGTGGAAAGTTGAGAGATAAAATGCTGATCTGAAGTGCATTGGCGAAAATCGGCGGAAAGTCTGTCAGCCGGCAACGCGCGAATCATGCGCCAGAAGAATTCCATCAACAAGGCGTGTTGGATGTGCGGGGACGTCAGGTCACTAATATTGGCTTCCTGTCGGATCGCCTCCAGGATTGGCCACATCACCCGGCGACTTATGCGGGTCGCTTGCTGGGGGGGAGTAATTGTTTCCGGGAACAGAGCAATAGGAGAGCCATCTTTCTTTTTTTGCGGTAATCTGAAACAGAAGCCAAAATACCGTAGTGCCGGCCGGCAGGTATCCTGATGCCAATCCCCAGGCTTGACGATCAACAAATTTCCGGATGTCAATCGGAGCAAATCATCGTTTAAGCGGCACTCATAGCGGCCATGATCACTGATAATGACTTCATATTCATGATGTTGATGCAGACGATACATAAAAGGCGACCTGATCTCTATGGTGCAGAGCCCTATAAATTGCGGTATAATCCAGGGATGTACATCTTCGGGGTGAATGGGGAACGAAATTGTCAGGGGGTGTAATTTGCGCATGGAAACATCCTTATCATCGAATGAAAAGCGCTGTATAATAAATAATTATTGGCGCAGGACAATCTTTGCCATAGCCCGTTTCAGATCATCAATCCCTTCGCCATTTAGCGCGCTGATTTTTATCGGTTTACGGCCGGTGCGCTTAATAAATTCTTTGAGCAGTTTTGCGCTTTCCGGCACATCCATCTTGTTCGCCGCAATCAGCGCCGGCCGCTCAAGAAGCTCCGCCTTATAACGTCCAAGCTCATCACGCAGGGTCAGGAAGTCATCCGCCGGATGCCGACCGTCGGTTCCGGCCATATCCACGATAAACACCAGCGCGCGGGTGCGCTCCACGTGTCGCAAAAAGGCATGCCCCAGTCCGGCTCCCTGGTGGGCGTCTTTTATAAGCCCGGGTATATCCACAACTTTAAATTCACTGTCACTGAAGGGATCGTCCTTCACTGTCCCGATCACAGGATATAGCGTGGTGAAAGGGTAGGGCGCCACTTTGGGGTGGGCATGGCTGATCGCACTGATGAGCGTTGATTTACCGGCGTTGGGAAACCCTATCAGTCCGATATCGGCCACGATTTTCAAATCCAATTTCAGCTTTCTGATTTCGCCTTCCGCGCCGGGCGTATGTTCCGTCGGACCGCGGTGGGTGCTGGTCAGCCAGTGGCAGTTTCCCATTCCGCCCTTCCCGCCCTTGGCAATGATTATTTGATCGCCGTCGGCGACAAGATCGGCAACACGCTCGCCGCTTTCCAAGTCGGAAGCAACCGTTCCGCAGGGTACGTTGAGGATAAGGTCGGCGCCGTTTCTACCGTGCATCTTTTTACCGCGCCCATGTCCGCCGTCCGGCGCGCGATGTTCAGGCCGGTAGTAAAAAGCAAGCAGTGAATCAACGTTCTTGTCGGCGCAGAGGATTATGTTTCCGCCGCGGCCGCCGTCGCCGCCATCGGGGCCGCCCATCGGCACATATTTTTCCCTTCGGAAACTACAGCAACCGTTGCCGCCTTTGCCGGCCATAAGGGTTGCCTTTGCCGTCTCAATGAAGCGGTGGCCTTTCACTTGGCGGGGACAACTTCTTCGATTCTGACGAATTTGCTGTGCTTGACGAAACGCACAATGCCGGGTTTGAGGGCGAAAAGAGTGTCATCGCGGCCGCGCCGTACATTGGTTCCGGGCATTAGTTTCGTTCCGCGCTGGCGGGTGATGATTGCGCCGGCTTTGACGGTCTCACCGTCAAAGCATTTTATTCCCAGCCGCTTGCCGCAACTGTCGCGCCCGTTAACCGCATGCCCGCCCTTTTTTGTTTCCGCCATGTTTTCCTTTCAGTAGAATCCAGTAGTCAGGAGTCAGTAGACAGTAGTTCGGAATCGGAAAGCAGAATCCAAAATTCTGGCTTCTGGCTACTGAATTCTTCTTTCTACATTCTGACTTCTGACTACTGTCTTCTGACTTCTGTTTTAGACTTTAATCTCTTTTATCCGCAAAACGGTCAATTCCTGCCGGTGTCCCTTTTTGCGGTGGTATCCCTTGCGGCGTTTCATTTTGAAAGATATTACTTTCGGGCCGCGGATATGCTTGACAACGACGGCTTTAACCGAGGCGTTTTCAACGGAAGGCCTGCCGACCGTCAGGGTGCTTCCATCGGAAACGGCAAACACCGGTTTTATTTCAATGTCTGATCCGGCATCGGCCCGCAGACGCTCAACCTGAAAAATATCATCCTTATGAACCAGGTACTGTTTGCCGCCGGTTTCAATTACCGCATAAAAGTTCATAGTGGCTCTTGTCCTTCATCACTTGATTTAATTCACATTCGCATGAAAGCAAATAAGATAAGATATATTGTCTTCAAGTCAAATGAAAAAACAATCTTTTTTACTTCAGGCGCGTGAAGGCTTTGACTTGCCGGATAGAAGGAATGGAATCCATGGCGCCCGGCCGTGTTACGCAAACGGCCGCCGCCTCACATGCCTGCCGCAGGCATTCGGCCGGGCTTTTTCCCGTTACCCTGCCGGCCAGGTAATAGCCGATAAATGTATCCCCGGCCGCCGTGGTGTCCACGGCTTTAACTCTGATAGATGATTGTTTGATTGGTTGCTGTCCGGGCAATCGGGCGATAGCGCCTTGTTTTCCCAGGGTAAGGACTATTTCGGATTCCGGCATTTTTTTTATCAGGGAGTCCAGGATGGCCTCAGGCTTGGTCTTGCCGGACAGGGCCGCGCCTTCGGTTTCGTTAAGGATGAACGTGTTCACTTCGCGGAGAGGATACTTCATAATTCGGCGGTCCATCGGCGCGGGATTCAGGCAGATCCGCAGTTTTTGTTCATGGGCGGCATGGATGAGGTAGGCAACTTCATTAATCTCATTTTGAAGTAACAATACATCTCCCGGCGAAAAATGGCATAGAATGTTATCAATCTCTGCCCGCGTTATCTGGTGGTTTGTGCCCGGATAAAGAAAAATGGCATTTTCGCCCTTCTTGTCAACTTGAATCACCGCATGGCCGGTGCTGTTTTTCGCTATCCGGATAAAACGCGTGTTCACGCCAAACCCGGCTATTTTTTTCACCAGCCACTGCCCGTCCCGGCCCACCTTGCCGGCATGATATACCATCCCTCCGGCCCGGGCTATCGCCACCGACTGGTTTGCCCCCTTGCCTCCGGCGAAAGTCAGGAATGATCGACTGGAAATTGTTTCACCCGGTCTGACGATATGCGGCACCCGGTAGACTCGATCTATGTTCAGCGAACCGTAGTTTAAAATCTTAATCATGGTCCTCGTGTAATTCCCTTTCGTATTCAAGCATGCACTTTTTCGGCATGTTTTTCAAACCGTTTCACCAGATCATCAATCCTAAACTTCGGCTTTCCGATCAAATATGAAAGCACTGTATTATGAAACGACTTATACCAGTGTTTCGGGATTCCTTTTTTACCAACCACCGCGCCCACGATGCTTCCGGCCGTGGCCGCGGTGCAATCGTTGTCCAGTCCCATGGCCACAGTTTCGCCGATGACTTTGGTAAAATCCGTTCCGCCGATTGTTATGCCCCAGATTGTCAGGCAGGCATTGTTGATTGTGTGGACATTGTGCATGCCCGCAAAACGCCGATCCACGGCTTTCCGGGCCTGGCGGTAATCCCGAATGCGGGGCGCCTGCCGAAAAGCCCATCGCACTGCTTTGGCCAGGGCGCAGTTTTGCGGAATTTCCGTGAGACCGATCTTTAACGCTTCCACCGGATCATTCACGGCGAATGCGGCGGCAATCGCCGCGGCAAAAAACATTTCCCCATAAATGCCGTTCCGACGATGGCTCAGATATGCGTCGCGCCAGGCCATTTCAGCTGCTTTCTCTGGCCAGCCGGGTGCCATGTATCCCCAGGGATCAGCGCGGATATCTGCCCCGATCCATTCACAGTAGGGATTGTTTTTTTCGCCGGCTTTCCGCGCCGGAATTCCCGCTTTCAGATTATCCAGAGCCACTTCTTCGGCGGTACAGGCAAAAGGCAGATATTTCATCCACGCTTTTCCATTCTGTTCAACCGTGAAATCCGGTCCGAATTTCTCAACCACCAGGAGACCAAGTAATGTGTAGGCAATATCGTCGTCCACGGGAACGCCGTTCATTTTTGAACGCGTGTATGCTTCAATCGGAGTCATATAGTAGCGTTTATCGTAGGGATGAGGAACATATCGCCAATAATCTCGCGGAGGACATAAATCCCCATTTTCCCGGGCCAGATTTTCCATTTTTTCTATTAGCCAGCCTTCCACCGGAGCGCCCAAAGTACATCCGGCCATCCGGCCGAGAAGAGCGCCTTCAATCCGGTTGCGATAAGCGGTGGAATCAAACCGGTTCCACAGCCGCCGCGGGCCTGAGGGACGAAGCCGCCGGATTGCGCGCAAATCATTTGGTTCCATTTTTGCCAGCGCCTGATCAATTGGTAATTGTTTTATTTTGGCCAATTCGGCTTTTATTGCGCGTTCAGCGTCAATCAGCAGCGCGGCGATACCCTTTGCGCCATATTCATGTTTCAGTTGACTATACAGTCCGAGTTGCTGGACAAGTTTCTCGCAATTTGAAGTTTTAGGATAGTTCATTATTTTGTCTCCTTTTTGAGATTATTATTTTGTGCGGTTTCCTGCCATTTGTTTTTTACTCTTGAATATAAACAGATTTTATTTACCATATCTAATGAGAAAAGCCCATAATATATGCAAAAACAACCAAAAATACCTTATTGCCTTGAATATGCGCCGATATCCTTGTCCGAAGATTTTCCGGTCACTGACGGCGGAGTATATCGGCAACCTGACAAGCCGATTACGCGGTTGCACATTCATGATTGCCTGGAATTGGGATACTGCCATCATGGATCCGGTATTTTTGTTGTTGAGAACAAGGTGTTTCCGTTCCAAACCGGAGACGTTTCGGTGATTAACCATCGTGAAATGCACCTGGCGCAAAGCGCCAAAGGAACTTTCAGCGAATGGACGTTTGTTTCCTTGGATCCTTTGAGACTTCTGGGGGCTTGCGTGGATGATCCTGGCCTGCTGAATACATCGTCGCTGTGCGGGCCTTTGTTCAAGAATATTTTCGCAGGACGGCAACATGCCGATATCGCCCGGATTATGCGGGAACTGGCAAAGGAACTGGCTGACAAAAAAACCGGTTATCGTTCCTGTGTGCGCGGGTTGGTATGGACATTGCTGGCCCGGTTACGCCGGCTATCTTGCGGGGATAAAACGGAGCTCGTGAAAACCGGGCGCCGGGATATTGAGCGCGTGGCGCCCGCCTTGCATTATATTGCGACTCATTACACGGAACCTGTTCGCATGGCAGTTTTGGCCAAAGCATGTTTTATGAGTCTGACCAATTTCCGGCGGCTGTTCAGCCAGGCCGTCAAAAAGACACCGTTTGAATATCTGACGCATGTGCGCATTCAAATGGCGACGGTTTTGCTTGCAGATACGGATAAAACGGTTCTTGAAATTTCGCTGGAGACGGGATATGCAACGCTTTCCAGTTTCAATCGTCAGTTTAAGGCTGCGATGGGTATGCCGCCGCGTGTGTGGCGAAGCAAGGCGGCCCATGCCGTGCGCAATCGGACTTAAACAAGCGGGTTGATTTTTCTGCTCGCTGACTCATATTAAAAGACACCGTGGGGAGCGGGAAAAGGAGTGGGGGATTGCCAAATACGCAGGGCAAAGATGCCGCCACGGCAGGCCTACTACCCAATATTTCCAACCTGGCGCACGTTGACAAAACGGCCGTTAATCAACGATTCCTTGGCCGCCAGACAGGCATATACGCTCTGTATGCCGGTCTCAATTGGCGTTCTGGATTTTCGGATGTTGCCGCGGATAAGCCCGATAAAATCGCGCGCAAGTTCGGAGTCGCCGCCGAAATGGCTCAATCCCTCAGCCGCGCGAACCGTGTCCGTGTAGGGTTCATGATGCCGCACGCGCCGCAAAGTGTTCGTGTACCAGTCAAAGCTTACTGTTCCCGTGTATCCGCTCACCGTGGCGCCGCGCGTGGCGGCATCGCGGCGGGAGAAAAACACCTGCGTGTAGATTCCGTGCGCGCCGGATTCAAATTCCAGGAGTGCGCTGGAGCAATCCTCGTTTGTTCCGGTTTTGGGCGTTCCGCAGGCAACGCTGAAAACGCATGGATGGTCATTGGTATGCCCGGAGAGGTTGTGCTTGCGGTTCTGCGGACTCTCCAGACAACTCGATTGGTCCCGGCATCTGGAACATGCAAGGTTCGCCGGTTTCCTTCCGCCGAAGACGTGCTGGTAAGTGGCTGTGGCCGCGATCCGCACAATGCGCTCGTTCATAAGGTAGCTGATATAATCAAAATCATGCGTGGCCTTTTGAAGGAATAATCCCTGCGTGATCTTGTAGTTTCGATATTCCTGTTCCCAGTACCCGTAGCCGTAAGTCACATAGTTGACCGCCGCCACGTGAACCGGTTTGCCGACCGCATTGTCAACAATCAGCCGTCGCGTCAGTTCGCACAGAGGACTAACCCGCAGGGGAAAGCTCACAACGACGGGGCACCGGCTTTTGACAAAAGCCTTTTCCAAGGCCTGCGCCTGGCGCATTGAGATGGCCACCGGTTTTTCGAGGTAAAGCGGAAGGTCGTATTTTACCGCCTCAATGGCGTAGGGCGCGTGCAAATTACAGCGTGTGCCGATGGCCAGCGCGTCCAACTTTGCTTTCTTCACCATCTCGGGGAGCGATTTATAAAATATAACTGAAGCACGGTCGCACTCATCCAGCCGCGCGCGCGCGCCTTCTTCGTCCGGGTCCACGATGCCCACCACCCGAATATCCGATGCTTCCGGTCGCAAGCACGATTTTATGACCGCGCTGACGCGCCCGCCATGTCCGATAACGCCTAATCTGATCATTATTTAACCTTTTAGTAGAGCCAGTTTCGAAACTCCAAATTTAATTTAACGGACGGTTAAGCTTTATACATTGCTCTATCAAAGAAAACAAGTTCAGATCGCTTGGATTACGCTAACCTCCATATGCTTGACATTAGGCTTTAAAAGCCATATTTTAATAAGTTTACAGGTAAATGGGCTGCAGGCATTTTTCGCCTGGGGCAGATCGGTCTGCAATCTGAACAACCTGAAAGTAGGAATCATGCCAAATTCAACAGTGATTTCTGAAAATAAGGACAATAAATCACCGGCTAAAACGCGTCTGGCCGAATTGTTGCGGCGCAGCGGTCTGTTGACGGACGAGCAGATTAACGGCATTTTGACGCGAAAAAACGAGGGTAATCTTTCCGTCACCCAGATAATCGTCGAAGCAGGCTATGCGCCCGAAACCGACTTTCTCGCCGCCATCGGCAAGGCAATGGCCGTTCCGTTCCAGCGCTTGAATGATATTGCCATTGGTAACGATGTGCTCGGACGCCTGCCGGCCAAAGTCGTTTTTCAATACAATATCATCCCGATCGCGATTGAAAACGGCACCATGAAAATCGCCACCTGCGATCCGTTCAGCGCCAACGTGGTTGACGCCGTCCGATTGGTGTCGGGTATGCGGGTGCGGATGATCTTGAGCCCCTCGGCCGATATCGCCAAGGCCATCAATAAATTTTACGGCGTTGGCGCGGACACGGTTGAAAGGCTAATTGAAGACAACACCATTGAAGACCCTTCCCAATCGCTTCTGGCCAAAGTTGATTTAAGCGACCTGGATAAGGAAGCATCCATCGTCAAATTCGTCAACCAGGTGATTTGGGAGGCCTACAAGGACCGCGCCACGGATATTCATTTTGAACCGATGGAGGATGAGTTGCGTATCCGCTACCGCGTGGACGGGGTTCTGCACCAGACCTCCATGCCGCCGCAGTTGAAACGTTTCCAGGCGGCGATTATTTCCAGAATCAAGGTCATGGCGAACATGGATATCGCCGAAAAGCGCCTGCCGCAGGATGGACGCATCGGCCTGAGCATTCACGGCGAGAGTCTTGATATCCGCGTTTCCACGATCCCAACCGTCTACGGCGAAAGCATCAGCCTCCGTCTTTTAACGCGCGGGACCGGGTTGCTTGAACTGGACGGAATCGGCATGAGCCCCGCCGACGAAGCCATAATCCGCAAACTGATTGAAAAGCCGCACGGCATTTTGCTGGTGACCGGTCCGACCGGTTCCGGCAAATCCACAACGCTTTATTCCTGCCTGCACACGATCAACTCAATTGACCAGCGGATCATTACCGTTGAGGAGCCGATTGAATACGAAATTTCCGGGGTCAACCAGATCGCCGTCCGGCCCGAAATCGGACTCACTTTTGCCGTGGGGCTGCGGCATATTTTGCGCCAGGACCCGGACGTGATCATGGTGGGGGAAATCCGCGACTATGAGACGGCGGAAATTGCGATCCGCGCCTCCATGACCGGCCATCTTGTTTTCAGCACCCTGCACACCAACGACGCCGCCGGCGCGGTAACGCGCTTGATTGACATGCGGGTTGAGCCGTTCCTGGTGGCTTCTTCGGTTGAAGCCATTATTGCCCAGCGGCTGGTGAGGATTTTGTGCGATGCATGTAAGCGCGAGAAAGAGATGGAAGAATCGTTTTTGAGGGAAATTGATTTTCCCGCCGGTCAAATGGGCAAAATCAAGGTTTACGAATCGGTGGGATGTGAAAAATGCCGGCGGACCGGATTCCTCGGCCGCAACGGAATTTTTGAAGTACTCACGGTGAACGACGCGATCCGGCCGCTGATAATCGGCCGCGAATCATCCAATGTGATCAAGCAAGCGGCGATCAAACAGGGCATGCGCACGCTCCGCGAGGATGGCTGGGTCAAGGTTAAAAATGGCGTGACCACGATTGAGGAAGTTTTGCGGGTAACGGAGGAAGATGAGTAGGAAATGTAGAATTAAGAATGTAGAATGCAGAATTTCTGTTGACTCTATTTCTTCATTCTTCATTCTGCATTCTGCATTCTGCATTTTTATCTATCAAGCGGGGGGATATGCCTAGTTTCGTCTATGTTGCCAGAACCCGTGCCGGCGAGAAAATTGAGGGCGCGATTGAGGCGGTGGACCGCCGGGCCGCCCTGTTGCAGGTAGAACGCCAGGGGTACGTGCCGATTACGGTTGAAGAAAAAACTGCCGCGGCAGAAAAACAAAAATCAATTGACTGGCGGAGTCTATTTCGCTGGCGAAGCCGTAAAGAAAAAATGGGCGCGCGGGACATGCTCATTTTTACAACGGAGCTGAGCGATCTTTTGGCCTCCGGCATGAAACTCGGCAACGCTCTCAACACCTTGTCCCGTCGCCGCACCAGCCAGTCATATGATGTTATCATCAAAGCGCTCCGGGATGATATTATCCGCGGAACGAGCCTGTCACAGGCCATGTCACAGTTCCCGGAAACATTTCCAACGCTTTATACAAGTCTTATCCGCGCGGGCGAAGCCGCCGGCAATCTGGCGGAAATCATGCAGAGAATCGTCCGTCATTACGAACGTCTGCAAGAGGCAAAGGAGAAGGTTGTGATGGCTCTTGTGTATCCCGGCATTGTGATTACGGTCGGCATTGGCGTGCTTATTTTCAGCATGGTTTTTGTCATTCCGCGGTTTTCAATGATTTTCAGGGATTTGGGCAGTACCCTGCCTTTACCGACCAGGATTCTTATCGGCATCAGCACGCTGATGATTCATTACGGCTGGCTCATCGTGATTGCGTTTGTTATCCTCATTGTCTTTTTCCGGCGTTACCTCCGCTCCGAAACCGGCAAGGCAATGTGGGATGGTTTGAATTTAAAAATACCGCTCATAAAGGAGATTATCATGGCCAGCGCCTTCAGCCAGTTTGCGCGCACGCTCGGCATGCTGATCGCTAACGGCGTGCCGGTCTTGGACGCCCTTTCCATCGGCGAGAAGACCGTGCAGAATTCGGTCATTGCCGCCGAAATTCGCAACGCCCGGGACAGAGTAACCGATGGCACGAGCATTTCAAAGCCATTGGCGGCCGGCAAAGTGTTTCCGCAAATGCTGACCGATATGCTCGCGATTGGGGAGGAAACGGGAGACATGAGCGGCGCCCTGAATCATATCGCCCGCCGTTATGAAAACAATCTTGACCGGAGCATAAAAATATTTACAACCGTGCTGGAACCGGTTTTGATTGTCCTTATGGCGGTGCTGGTCGGTTTTGTGGCCATCAGCATTCTGTTGGCGGTATTTGAGGTAACAAATGGGTTGAATGCGTAAGACAGGAAATGCGGAAGGCAGAATGCAGAAACAAAACCTTAACCAAGCCGCCGTTTCGTGAGGATGTCATTCCCGACATGCCGGGCGTTTTGCGAGGCATGATCGGGAATCCAGAGAAAGATAAATTAATACTGGATTCCCGCTGGAGTTTACCCCGTGCTTTGACGCGGGGTGGGAATGACAGAAAGATAGACTGGTGAGAGAAAATCCGAAAATCAAATAAGGAGAAATACAGTGATGATTAAGAAATGGCGTCGGAATGAGGGGAAAATTATAGCCCGTCAAACCGGTTTTACTCTGATTGAGGTATTACTGGTGGTTGTCATCATCGGTATTCTCGCCGCCGTGGTTTTGCCGCGCATGACCGGCCGGGGCAAGGAGGCCCAGATTGCGGCCGCCAAGGCCAGTATTGAAAATTTAAGCCTGGCACTGGATATGTATGAGGTTGATAACGGCGCCTATCCGCCCAGCCTGCAGTCGCTCATCACCAAGGGTTCAGAGCTCAACTGGAAAGGACCTTACCTGAAAAAGAACGAAATTCCGATTGATCCGTGGGGCAAGGAATTTGCCTATTCCCTTAAAGACAACGGTTACGAAATAAAATCATACGGACCCAACGGCGCCGATGGCGGCGGGGACGATATTACCAACTGAAATGCAAAATGAAGAATGCAGAATGAAAAATGAAGAATTTGGAAACAATCTGTCGCGGAGGGGCTTCGCTAGTCGAAGCCCTCTAAAAGGAGCGTGCTCCCACTTCGCCGAAAAGGCTACGCGGGATAAACAAGCATGGCATAAACATTCTGCATTCTGCATTCTGCATTCTACATTTTCCCGTGGCTTCACGATGATTGAGCTTCTCCTGGTTGTCGTCATTATCGGCATTGCCATTGGGGTTACCATGCCCTCCTTGGTGAGCTCCATCCAGGGCCAGCGCCTGAAATCGGCCGCGCGCACAATGGTGACCGTTGCCCGTTACGCGCGTTCCATGGCCGTTCTGAAACAGACCGATTTGACGCTCAGTTTCAATCTTGCAACCGGTCAGATTGACCTGACCTCCACCAACGTGACTTTGCCCCGTTTTACGCGCATGATTGAAGGCGTCAATATCGCCTCCGTGAAAGTTGAAGGGAAGGACGATGCGACCGAAGGCTTTTGCGCGGTTAATTTCAAACGCAACGGACTATGCCAGCCTTTTACGGTCAAAATTATTGACCGCCGCGGTAATTATGTGGTCGTTAAAGTTGACGCCCTGGCCGGAGTGAAGACAACCGAATATGGACAAGAATAGAAAACATTCAACGTTCAATATCCAACATTCAACATTTCCGTCCCCGAGGGAGGATTTGAATCATATCACCGGAACCGTGAATCCGAAACTGTGAACCGTGAACTGTGAACCGAACAACTTTTTTACAAGCGGCATGACGCTGGTTGAAACCGTGCTGGCCCTGGCGATTTTGAGCATCGGCATTTTTATTCTGGTTGAGACCACGGCCAAATGCCTTGCGGTGGTGCGTATGGCGCGCAATTACCAGACCGCGCGCGCCGTGCTTGACCGCGGCGAGAGCGAACATCCTTTGCGCGGCACCAACACTCTTGAGCAAAACAAGGTGGACCCGGTTGATTATGACGGCTATGCGTTTTCGCGCGATCTTCAGCCGGTGGATGGCGAAAAAAAACTCTTCATGGTTGTCACAAAAGTGGCCTGGTCGGAAACCGGCCATGAATCAGGCGAAGAACTGGTCAGCTATGTCTATTGCCCGAATGCTGAATAAAGGTAGAAGGCAGAATGAAGAATGCAGAAATAAGAAAGAATGAAGAAACGGAAACATAATCTTAAAACATTTTGCATTTTGCATTCTGCATTCTGCATTTCCGGCGGCGGCAGGCGTGCCGCCGCCGGATTCACCCTGATTGAACTGCTGGTTGCGCTGGCATTGATGGTAATTGCGCTCGGCATAACTTTCAGCACTTTTTACAGCATTTCCAAGGCTTGGCAGAGGGGGCAGACGATGGCTGAAAACCTTAACCGTGGTGAGTTCATTATGGAACAGATGGTATGCGGGCTTCACTCGGCTTTTTATCCCGTCCGGCAGTCGTCTTCGCCGGCGGCCACCAATACGCAGCCGGCGAACACCAACGCATCGGCGACCGGCACGCCGGTGACGGCTTCCTCCGCCAGCGATTACGGATTTGTTTTGGTTAATGATGGTGATGGCGAAACGGCGCGTGACTCAATCAGCTGGGTAAAAACCGGTTCCGCTTTGCTCGGTCCGGAAGATGCGCTTTGGCGCGGCCTGCACCGTGTTAAGATTTCGGTTGAGGAGGACGAAGACACCCGCCCCGCGGTGGCCTCGCGCGCCTGGCGGCCTTACGGCAACGCCATTGATTTTAAATCGGAAGATGTAAAACCATTCTTTATTTCCGAGAAGGTGATGGGGTTTAATTGCCGGGTTGCCAAGGAAGCGGACGAAGATGAGGGTTGGAAATGGGAGGACGAATGGGGCACGGACGCCACTAATCGTCTGCCGCTGGCGGTTGAGATGGTGTTGTATCTTGAGCCGATTGAAGCGCGTGATGAGCCGGTTGAAATCAAAAGAGTGGTTGAAATCCCGGTCGCGCCGCTTTCTTGGAGCGCGGATAAAGGCGGAAAGTAAGAATGCAGAATGAAGAATGCAGAATGAAGAAACAGCCGGAATCAGGAAAGAGCGGATCGGTGCTCATTATTGTGCTCTGGGTCATTGGCCTGCTATCCATGTTTGTGATGGCGTTTGCCTTTGACATGCACATTGAGGCACGCATTGTCTCAACCTGGAGAAAAAAAATAAAGGCGGAATACCTGTCAAGGGCGGGCATTGAATTAGCACGCATGGCCCTGCTGGAAACGGCCGATCCGGAGGTGACCAGTCCGGAAATATCCGGTTATGTTTCCAAGGGCTCCGATACTGAGCGGCGTTCGGCCACCGTTTCCCTGTCGCGCGGCGGCGGGTCGGAATTAACGCGGCAGTTGGGAGAGGGGACCGTCACCATCCGTATCCGGCCGGAAAACGCCCGTATTAATTTGAACAGTATTATCAATCCCGATAACCGCGATGAAACTTTTAAGCTTTGGGAACCGCTTTTTGAAACCGCCGGTGTTCCTTTTGATCAGCGCGACACCCTGATTGACTGCCTCATTGATTGGATTGATCAGGACGAATTGACGCATTTGAACGGGGTGGAATCGGAATATTACGAAAAATTGACCCCGCCTTATAAGTCAAAAAATGCTCCGATAGATACCATCGACGAACTGGCGCTCATCAAGGGATTTGATGAGATTATTCCCGGCGCCACCCAGACGGTTTATGAGGCGGTTGCCCATTTTCTCACGACCTATGCCGAAGACCGCACGATTAATATTAATGCCGTTGATCATGATACGCTCATGGCTTTTCTTGGCGTCGACGCCCAGTTGGCCGAAGAAATCATCGCCCAGCGCGCCGGCCCGGACGGTGAACCGGGCACGGAAGACGATACGCCTTTCAAGGATTTGAACGATCTTTTGGCGCGCGTGCCGGCTCTTAACCAGTCGGTCGGGCCATATGTGACCTTTACGTCCAAGGGCCGGTTTTATATTCAGTCCTCCGGCAAGGTGGGGGATGTGGAACGGGTGTGCGCCTGCGTCGTTTTGCTGAGCGGAAATAATTTGACTGTTTTAAGCTGGATTGAAGGTGATTCGGCTTCAATTGATCTGATAACCCGTTGACATATAAGAATGAAGAATGCAGAATGAATCCGCCGTCGCACTGTAGTTTAGCCAAGCGCATACTACAGGGCTATGGCGGACGCGCAGCGCGGAATGGAAAGTTTAGTGAAATTGGAAATTAGAAATTGGCGCAGAACTTGCCTCGGCGAAGCCGCGCTGAAGACAGGGCCTTTGGCGTAGCCCGGGTCGGCGTTTTATGAACGCTTAATTCAAATGAAAAAAATAGCTGTTATCTGGAAACAACTGCGGGAAAAAGCGTTGGATGTAACCGAATTGTTCGGCTGGCGTTCATCTGCGGGACGAAATCCTGTGACCGGATTAAGACTTGGCGCCAGTTTTGTGGAATGGACCACATGGCGCGATGCAAAAGCAGGTATTGAAATGCTGGCTTCAAACAATGCCGTGCTTTCATTTGATGCCGCCAAACCGCAGGAATCCGAAAATCGCGAGGAGCAGATCAAGCTTCATTGTGCTGAAATAAAAGGCGCGGTTTCCGTCGGCATAGCTCCCGATAAAATGCTGATGCGCGTTGCCGAATTGCCGACAACCGATCCGGCCGAAATGGCCAACATGATTCAGCTCCAGGTGGATGCTTTTTCTCCGTTCCCGGACGACCGGATTTGTGTTTCCCATGAAATATTAACTACCGGGGAAGCCGGTGTCCGCGTTCTGATTGCGGCGGTGCAGAAGGATATGATTGAAACGACCGGAAGTGTCCTTAAAAAGGCGGGGTTGGATATCCAGAGGATTGATGCCGAGGCAATGGCCTGGTGGCATTTGCTTGCGGAGAACGTCCTGCCTTCGGATGAAGGTCGTTATTTATTCCTCATTTTGGAACCCTGGGGCGGGGTCTGGATCGCAATTCAACGGCGGACACCATTGGCTTTTCGGGCAGTGAGTTTGCCTTTACCGGCCGACGTGCCCTTTGGCGAATTTGCCCCGGAAATTGCGCGCGATGCCGGAGCATTTCTGCTTTCCATAGACATGGAACACGGAAGCACATCGCTTTCAGGACTGGAAATATTCTGCCGGGGTATTGACAGCGGGGTTTTGTCGTCCGCCTTGCGCGAAGAACTCCAGCATGAAGCCGCAATTCATTCCCTGGATTTATTGGCGCCGATCAGCGAGGGATTGGCGCGGCGTTTTATAGGGACAAACCTTTTGTCGTCGCTAAGCCGCGCCCGTAACGGCCAGGCGGTTCTTGATTTGGTTCCGGCATCATGGCGCTCAACGGTCATCGCGCGGCGCATGCGTCGGCGGCTGCTTGCGGCAAGCATTGGCGTTTTGGCCGTCTGGCTGGCGGCAATGGCCATCTTTTTCGGTGTTTATCAATACCAGCACTTCCGGCTGGCAAGGCTGGAAAAAAAATTAGTCGCTCTTCATAAGCCGGCCGAGGATGTGCGGATGATGCAAAATCAGGCAAGGTCTTTTGAACAATATCTTGATCGGAAATATTCGGCCCTGGAATGTCTTCGGGAAATCAGCCAGAATTTGCCGAAAGATGTTTTGCTGACCTCTTTTCAGTTCAAAAAGGGTAAAAGCATCGTTATCCGCGGCGAAGCGCTGGCGGTTAATGCAATCTATGATTACAAGCAGGCTTTGGATAAATCGCAATTATTCGGGAAGATTGATATGGGAAGCGTTCAGCCCGGTAAACGGAAGGATACCAATGTGAACACCTTCCAAATGACAGCCAGATTCAAGGAACAAAAGTGAAAATTACATCAAGAGAATTAGTTCTTGGCTGGATGACCGGTTTCGCGATCTTGGTCGCGCTCTCTTTCTGGATTTGTGCGCCAAAACTTAAAGTCTGGAAAGAACTGACCGATAAAAGAGAAGCAGTCGCGCGCCGGATTGAGGTGGCGGAGCATCTCGTCGCCCAGCGTGAGCAGTGGAATAAACGACTGGAGGAGGTCGCCCTGAAACTGACAAAATATCCGGTTGATCAGGATATAACCGCTGATTACCTGAAAATTCTTGAAACGATCGTCAAAGAAAATGGCGTCACTCTTTCCAAGCGCCAGCCGCAGAAGGAAAAAAAACATAATGAACTTTATGAGCTGGCCATTGATTGCACGTGGGAGGCTGATCTGGGATCGCTGATCCATTTTTTGCATGCGCTTGAACAGCAGAAGGTAACCATGGATATTGATGATCTGAGCGTTTCGCTCGTTGCCGGTGGCAAGGGCCGGTTAAAAGGCAATTTTGCCTTGATTTGCCTCTATACCAGGAAAGGCAGCCCGGCGGCGCCGGCCGCCCCCACAGCGCCCGCAAAAGCAACCCCAACCGATCATAGAAAATAGTAATCAGTAATTGCCGTTCTGGTAACAATCGTGTAATAATAAACAAACATAAAGCGAGGTCTTTGAAGGTTGTTTTCAACGGATGCGGTCAATGAAAAAAATAGTTGAATATAGAAAACTGCTGTGGCTGGCAATCCTGTTCCTTTTGCCGTTGGCGCCGGCGCCTTTGGCGTCTTTTGGCCAGGATGAGGAAGAGGAGGAAGAGGAAGAAAGCAACGGTACCAATCAGGTTCAGACCCTGCCGGCACTTATGCCCTTGACGCCGGGAACAGCGCAGACCGATATACCGGTTGGCCTGAAATATGAAAACATTGATTCGGAAGAGGTGATTAAACAATACAGTGACTGGACCGGCCTGGCCCTAATGAAATCTCCGGACGTTCCCTCAGTTAAAATTACGCTCAAATGCCCGAAACGCCTGCCGAAACGCGAAGCCCTTCTCGCAATTGAGGGTGTTCTTGCCATGAACGGCATTGCCCTCGTGCCGATGGGGGATAAGTTCTTGAAGGTGGTTAAAATTGATTCGGCCCGCCAGCATGGTATGAAAACTGAAACAGGTATGCTTGAAAAAGACATTTCCTCAACCGACCATCTCGTGAGCCGCATTGTTGAATTAAAGCACCTTGAAATGACGGAAGCTCAGGCTGCCATTCAGTCTTTCCTTCATCCTTACGCAAAGATCATTCCGCTTGAAAGAGTCAATTGTCTGCTCATTACCGAAACAGCCAACAATCTCAAAAGGATTATGGAAATTCTGGAAATAATAGATCAGCCGATTGAAAGCCGCGAAGAATTGCGCATCTTCCAGATTAAATATGCAAAAGCTTCTGAAATTCAGAGCAAAATCGAGTCAATTATTGCCGATACCCAGTCCAAAGACGCTAAAAGCCGGGTTATCCGTCAGCAGTTGACCGCCGCCCGTTTGCCTTTTCAGCCGGTCCAGCCGGGGCAGACGACTCCCGGTATGTCCGGCGGCACAACAACGGATACTTCCGGCGGCGCTTTGGATCGCGGTTTGATTCAAAGCAGAGTGAAAATGGTGGCGGATGACCGCATTAACTCGCTCATCATCATTACCCGGAAAGAACAGTTCGTTTTCCTTGATAATATCATCAAAACTCTTGATCAGAAAATTGAACCGGACGTTAATATCAAGGTCATTACACTTGAATACGCCGATGCAAAGGATGTGGTGTCCCTTTTGAACAGTTTTATTTCGGCTTCATCCTCCGGCGGTAAATCCGGCCAGGTCCAGCCGTTTCAGCCCATTTCCGAACAACCAAAAGACCAGCCCAACAAAGATCAGCAAAAGGATAACAAAGACTCAAAATCTTCTGACTCAGGAGAGACTCAGATCAGCGGGAAAATGTCTTCCGATGTGAAAGTTATCTCCGACAGCCGGATTAACGCCCTTTTAATCATGGCCTGCAAAGCGGATATGGAGCTTATTGAGGATGTTATTTCAAAGGTGGACATTGCACTCTCCCAGGTGCTGATTGAAGTCGTAATTATTGAGGTAGATTTGAGCGAAAATTTCAAAATGGGGATCGATTGGCTACAGCGTTCAATGATTGCCTATAATGAGAAGCAGGGGGGTGGACGGAATGCGTTTCTCGGATTTTCCGGCGCCAGCCGCGCCGGCACCAAAGGCGAAATAAAAGATGGGGCGAGTATTAACAAAGTCAGCGATAACACCACCGGCGCCGGTTCGGGCCTGACTTATTATTTCACATTTTTTGACTACAATATTGACGCGGTTTTGAACATGCTTGCCTCGTCCGGCGAAGCAAAAATCCTTGCCACTCCGGTCATTTTAACCACGAATAACAAAGAGGCCAAAATCATGGTCGGCGAAAAACGGCCGATTGTAACTTCAACTAGCATTTCCGGCGGCGGTGTCCAGCAATCCGCATATCAATACGTTCCCATCGGCATTGACCTGCAGGTAACCCCCCACATCAATAAAAAAGGCTTTGTGGTTATGGATGTCCAACAGAAGGTTGATAACAAGGGCGACGATGTGACCATTGATGGCAACCCGGTCCCGGTGATTATCACCCGCGATTTTAATGCCTCCATTTCCGTGAATGACGGGCGCACGATCGTCATCGGCGGCATTGTGTCCGAAGACAAGAGGAAATCAAGAGCCAAAATTCCTTTTCTGGGCGATATTCCCATTCTGGGATATCTCTTCCGCAGTGATAGTATCGAGGAAAAACGCGTGGAGCTTATGGTGATGCTCACCCCCTATGTTCTTGACACGCCGGAGGAAGCCTATGCCGAAACCGCCCGCCGTCAGGCCAGTCTCTCAAGTATTTCAAACCTGTGGACAAGGGGATGGTCGCCCAGCGATCTTGCCGCCCCATCGCCGGAAGAAATTCGCGCCACACGGATGCAAGAAAGGAAAACACGCGAAATAGTACCGCCTACGGATGAAATTAAGCCTTACAAATCGAACGAGAAAAGCAAAGACGCTGTCCCCCCCGGCGCTTCCGCTCGTCCGGATAATCCGCCGGACAAGGACTATCATATGCGCATTTCAAACGCCCCGTCTGCAGACCGAGAATGAAACAAGATCGGATCTATCGGAAATTATAATTTGATGTATAGGAATTTCAAAGTTGTATGATTGCCATTGTTATTCCGAGCGTAGCGAGGAATCTTGGCAGTAGTGATCAGTGTTGCGGAGATCGTTCGCTCCGCCCTGAAGTATGCGCTCTCGCCGCGGCGCAGCCGCCTCCGGCGGAGCCTGGGTCGCTTAACTTCGGGGCACCGCTCAGGATGACAAACTCATCCTTGGAATAAAGTTGCCACATTCCTTAGGGCCTAATTTGAGCCGCTTAACTTTTTCAATTCATCCCGGAATCTGGCGGCATCCTCATAGCGTTCCTCAGCCACCGCCTTGTCAAGACGGTATTTCAGCGCCTCAGCCGGTGAAATCCGTTTTTTTGGTTCTTTGTCGTTTTGGAGCGCTGATTCCTCATCCTTGATCATCATTCCCGCCGATTCCATGATCTCATCCTCCACGAAAATCGGCGCCGAAAACCTCAGAGCCAGTGCAATCGCGTCGCTCGGCCGGGAATCAAGCTCTATCTCCGTGCCGTTCCATTCAAGAAACAATTTGGCATAAAAGGTGTTGTCCCGCAGGTCGCAGACTTCAATCCTTTTAATCCGGCATTCAAGATTGTCCATCAAGTTCTTGAAAAGATCATGCGTCAACGGCCTGGGTGGCTGTACCTTTTCCAGCACGAAGGCGATAGCCTGGGCTTCCGCCGCACCGATAAAAATCGGCAGGGAACGGCCGCCGGTTTCCTCCTTGAGGAAAACCACAAACCCCATGTTAGACAATGAAATCTGCGTAACTTTAACTGCAATCATTTTTTAATTAAGCTGATCCATCCCGGCGGGTCGGGAATAAATTATGTTTCTGCGGTATAATTTTCATCAACCGGCTTCAGTTCGGCGGCATGGGCGGTTGCACCGGCTGATTCGGGGATGGTAAGATTTAAACCGGTTACGCCGTCAAAAATATGGGCCTGGTCCATTTTCGGGCAGACATCAATCTGCGGCTTGAGCGTGCCGAACAGGCCGGAATCCATCCGCATCTGGAAATTATGCTGACCGGCAACAATATGGACGATGACTTCATTGCCCAGTTTTTCGGTCACATCCACGTTCCCGCTAATGACCCCGTCCGCCTCGCCGGCAAACGCCTCTTTGAGCACAAGGGCCTCGGGCCGGATGCCGAAGAAAACTTCCTTGTTTTCACAGTCTTGAACTTTCTTTGTCATCCGTTCCGGAAGGCGCATTTGAAATGTTTTGCCGTCAAAAACATAACCAGAAGAATTCCGGACGATTTTGCCCGGAAACAGGTTCATGGGCGGCGTGCCGATGAACCGGGCCACAAACGTGTCGGCCGGATAGCGGTAGACGGTCAGCGGTTCGGCCGCCTGCAGGGCGAGTCCATCCTTCATGACAACGATGCGGTCGCCGAGCGTCATGGCTTCAACCTGGTCATGGGTAACGTAAATCATGGTGGTGCTGAGACTTTTGTGCAGATGCATCAGCATGCCGCGCATTTCCACCCGCATTTTTGCGTCAAGGTTGCTGAGTGGTTCGTCAAAAAGAAACACGGCCGGATGCCGCACGATGGCGCGCCCCAATGCCACGCGCTGGCGCTGGCCGCCCGACAACGCCGATGGCCGGCGGGTCAGAAAGTCCGCTATCCCAAGGTCTTTGGCGGCGTTTTCCACCCGGGACTGGATTTCACGCCGTGGCACGGACCGCAGTCTGAGGCCGAAGGCCATGTTATTATAAACCGTCATATGGGGATAAAGGGCATAGTTCTGGAACACCATGGCAATATCGCGGTTTTTGGGAGGCACTTCGTTGATGACGCGCTCTCCGATCTTTATCTTGCCGCGGGTGATTTCCTCCAATCCCGCGATCATGCGCAAAGTGGTGGATTTGCCGCAGCCTGAAGGCCCGACAAAGATGATAAATTCCTTGTCGTTGATATCAAGGTTAAAATCCTTGACCGCCGTAACGTTTCCCGGATATATTTTCCAGACATTCTCAAGTATCACTCTTGCCATATTTCCTCCGTATATATTTTTTGATATTAGAATATTGATTTTTCACTTTTCCGAAGGCACCACGATGCCGCGCATAATAATGTTCTGGCAGAACAGGAAAATCATGAAAGTCGGAACGGCGGCGATAATCAGCGAGGCATACATGACCGATTGCCCGCTCATCTGCTGCAATTGATACAACCAGACCATCAACGTCCACATCTTTTCGTCCTGGCAGACCACGAAAGCGAACATGAAATTGGCGTAGGCCCCCGTGAACGCCCCGAGCGCAATCACCGCCAGGATCGGTTTGGAAAGGCTCATGGTCAACTGCCAGAACATCGTCCATTCGCTCGCCCCGTCGAGTTGGGCGCTTTCATACAATTCGCGGGGCAATGAGTCAAAGAAACCCTTTAACAGGAATATGGCGTACCCGTTGGCCATCCCGGGCAGCACCAGCGCCGAGAACGTGTTCAGAAGATGCAATTGGCGGAGCATCAGGAAGTTGGGGATTTGCGTGACCATGGCGGGGAAAGCCATGGTGGCCATCAGGAAGAGCAGTATTTTATAGGTTGACGGCATTTTGTACCGCGAGAGCGCATAAGCGGCCAACGGGTTTATCAGCAAAGCGATCAAGACCGCCAGACTGCAATAGATCACCGTGTTGACGATCCCGCGTCCGTGAAACAGCATGTATTCGGCCACGGTCTTGTAATTGCGGGTGACAAAATCCCATTTAATCTCCCGTTTGTGGCCGAGAAACCAGCGGTAATGAAGCTCGCGCTGGGGCGGAATAATATCGGTAAAGGAGTTGAAATCGGTCTTCAGTTTCCCGTTCAACGCGGCTATCGTTTTATATTTGGCCTGCAGATGATCGCGAAATATGTTTTCCACGCTGAAAATGCACAATGATTCGGCCGGCGCCTTATGCACAACACCGCTATCGGGATCCTTCCAGCCCATGATAAAGTTCTCCCAATCACTCAAGGCCAACCCGGCCAGCGGCGGCTCGCCGATCAGCGCAATTTCATCAAATGTCCTGTATTGCGTCCCGTAATGGCGGTTGAGTATTTCTATTTTTTCATGCCGCGCCTGCAGATAGGCGCGATAGGCCGCCAGCGCCGACTCGTCCACGCGAATCCACTGGAGCGCCACCGTGTTCCGCACAAATTCCTCCCAATCCTTCTTTTCCCTCTCATTCCCCGTCTCGTCCCAGGAACGCGCCAGATGCACCTCGTTCCACGCCCCATACCGCGTCCCATGCTCCTTGTTGTAATTCTGAATTTCCGGCGAATATGCCGATTTCAAATACATCTTCTTGTAAAAACCCTCCACCGAAAAATAATAACGCCACTCCAGCGGAAGGCTCTTGTTGAATTCGCGCTTCGCCTCCTCGTATGCCGTGGCGCTCGGCTTGTTCCTCCTCATAAGGCAGATCAACGGCGCCGCGCTAACCCCGTTCCAACTGTCAAACGCCACCTTTAAGCCGCGATTCACGTCCTCTATGTCACGCCCATATTTTTCCTGAAGGAACATTTTGAAACGCCTCAGCCCCGATGGTATCGTCCCTGAATAGGGAGCATACATATACCCGCAAGCCCATGCATATGCGGGTATGGATTCGTCGGCCAGAAACCCAGCCCATTCATCCGTCAGGCCATCGTTCAATTCCTTCGGCCATTCCAGGGTCTCAAAACTTGCCGTGTCCTCCCCGTAGATCATGTTCTCGTTCTCGCTCCTTTCGTTGAACAAGGCTTCTATATGTTTCCGGTAAAGCCATATATCGTCCCGCAGAAACCGCGGCACCGCGTCAAAATACTTGATGTCCACCGCGCTTTTCGTGCTCCCCGAAAGCATCAGCATGAACGGGTATATCATGGCCGCCCCTCCAACTATCAGAAAGGCATACATGCCCGCAAACAGCAGGTTGGTCTTCAGCGTCTTCCGTCCTATTTTTGATACGATGGGCATGACTTAAATCAGTAGTCAGAATTCAGAAGTCAGTATGAAAAAATTATGAGAATTTCTTAACATTCTGACTTCTGACTACTGCCTCCTGACTTCTTTCATTTTCACTTGTTCCCCGTTGTCTTAAATTCGAGCCGCGAAAGTATCCTGAGCTGGTGCACCGTAAAGCCGATCAGCATGAATCCCAATACCCAGGCCATCGCCGATGCCGGCCCGAATTTCAAATACATGTAAGCCTTGTAAAATATATGCAGGCCGGCCACGGTCGTGTTGCTTGCACCCCCGGTCATTGCCAGGATAAAAGCTTCGCTTTGCCAGGAGGCGATGAAAATGCCGATGAATTGAATGATCAGGAGAGGTTTTAATATGGGAATCACAACAAAGAGGATTTTATCAATGAACGACGCCCCGTCAATATCCGCCGCCTCGTAAAAATCCTCCGCAATTCCTTTCAGCGCCGCCAGGTAAATCAGGCACCCCGGCCCCATCCCCGCCCACACCATCGGCAAAACGCAGCAGAACATCGCCGTCTTGGGATCCAATAGCCAGCGATACGGATCGGACGTATTTTTAAACAAGGCCAGATACCACGGCGTCCCTTCCTGGAAAAGTATCGGCCGCGCAAAATTAAAAAAGAACATGAACAGCATTGCGCCCACCGCCAGGCACATGGCGCTTGTCAGATATTTCTGATGGAGCAAAAGCCGCTTGGCGAAGAAGAACATGATCAAAAAGAATATCCCCCCCAGGATGATATATCCGATCGCGGGGATGGAGAGCACAACCGCGTTTAACACCCCGTATTCCGTCGGCTCATAAAACGATTGCCAGAGATATATCACCACCAGCCCGCTGATCACCGCCGGAAGATAAAATATCGTCCGGAACAAAATCTTCCCACGCGGAATCTCCTGCAACAGGACGGCCAGAATGACCGGTGGCAGGAACGTAAGCCCGATTACCAGGACACAGTAGCGCGCCGAGTTCCAGACAGCCTGCCACCAGTTCGTGTCCCATAAAACTGATCCGAAATTGTCAACCCCGACCCATGGCGAATTGCCCATGATCCGGTAATCCTTAAAAGCCAGCAATGACCCCATTCCGAGCGGCAGATATTGCCAGAATGCTATCGTCAACAGGGCCGGAACCAGCAGAATATAAGCCCAGGCGTATTTTTTAAATCCCCATCCCGCCGGCTTCTCTCCTGCAATAACCGGCCCCGCAAAGACCTTTGCTATCTTCCGGAACACAAGCGTGAACGCGCAGACTATCAGCACCAGAAAAATCGCGGCGGTTATCCGCCGTTTCAGCAATTCCTGCGGGGAAATAATGCCGATCATCTTTTCGTTCGCTTCACGCACGGACTCATCAAGGAGATCCTTCAGCTGTGCATGCCGTTCTTCATTGTTTGTTGAAAGCTCGCCGGCCAGCGCCATTGATTCCGCCTTTTGTATGGGCGGCGTCATTTGGTCATACACCAACTGACAGTTGCGGCCATATGGTTCCGGGCGGCCGGTCTCGATGGCGATATTAAAGCATTCCTCCCAACCTTTCGGCGTCAGGCGGATTATGTCTTCATAACCGAACATCCGCAGGTAGCGGGGGTTCACAAAGCGGCCCATGCCGGCTTCAACCAGAATTTTTGTGCGGATACCGACCGCCTCTTTGCTGTCGGTAAAACGTAAATATTCCCAGGCCGCGTCCCGAATGATTGGATCATTTACGCCGGCAAAAATGCCCTGCATCCGGGAATTAATTTCGCCGCCGCGGTTTCCGCCCGGTCCTTTCGGCACCGGTGCCATGCCGGTAATATCTGGATTTATGGTGGCGAACATTTTTTCGTCAATATAGTTTAAGGCAAATGCGATTTTTCCCAGTTCCCATTTTTTGCCGCCTTCCGCCTCCTTGTAGGCATAGCCGTAGCGTTTTCTGCCGTTCTTGTCCATCCACGGATCCGTGCAAAGCCGGGTATAAAAATCAAGCGCCGTAACCGCCTCCGGCGTATTGAACATGGCCAGCCACTGATTCTTTGTCTTGTCGAAAATCACCGCTTCGCCTCCGGCCGACCAGAGAAAAGTCATCCAATAAACACTTTCCTGAAAACCACGCCCCAGAAGGAACCCGTATATTCCCACCTCCGGATTCGTCACCTTGCGGCAAATCTCCCAAAATTCATCCCATGTCCAGTCATTCTTCGGATAAGAAATTCCATTGGCGTCCAGGATGTCTTTCCGATAAAGCATGATTTTTCCCACAATTCCACCCTTCGGCAGCGCCCAAACATGGGTCTGCCCATCCGGCCCTTCGCGCCTGATGATCGGCCAGATTTTCGAATGGATCCGGAATTTTTTTTCCTCTTCGGTCAGGCTCGTAAAATACTGGTCTTCTGGCTTATCAAGGGGATAGAGAAATCCCTGCTGAATGTAAGTGTCCGACTGGCGGAAGTTGACGTAAATAATGTCCGGCGAAACCCCGCCGGCGATCGCCATGAGCGGTTTTGAATCCATGCCGAGGCCTGAAATGGAAATGCCGGAAAAACGATGCAGCTCAATTTCCACCTTGTCCCACGGCCGCTTGCCGTAGCGACCCGGATTTGCGCGGTATTTTGCCCGGTAACGCTCGGCGAAAATCTTGGGGAATTGGCGGACAAACTCCTTGATCACCGCCACTTCAGACTGTGACCCGGGCGATTGGTCGGCGGGATTGGGCATTTCGTAGAGCACCAGATGAATGACGGTTTTATCGCCCTTGTCTTCCGCGTATCCGCCGGCCGTTGCCGCCGTAACCACGATGATAAAAGCAATAAAACCGCATAAAATTCGTTCCATGAACGTAAATCCTATCCCCGTTTTATTTGAATGCAAGACGTTTTTACTTTTTCCCGGCTGGAATAATTACGGCAATCCGTTCCTTCAGTTCCTGCAGGCCGGCGCGATTGAGCGCCGAAATAAAAAGCGCCTGCGGAAAGTCGCGTTTTAATTCGTCCTGATTGCCGAGCCGGTCGGCCTTGTTCATCAGCAGAATTTGCGGGATTTTATCCGCCTGCATTTCGGCCAGAGTTTCCTGCACAACTTCAAGGTGTTGGCGGACATATTTATGCGAAGCTTCCGCCACGATTAAAAGCAAATCCGACTCGCGGATTTCTTCCAATGTTGAACGGAATGAGGCTACAAGGCCGTGAGGCAGATGACGGATAAAGCCGACCGTGTCGGTCAGCATGACCTTGAGGTTCGGGTCAATATAAAGCAGGCGGCTTTTTGTGTCCAGAGTGGCAAAAAGGCGGTCGTCCACATAGGCTTCCGCCGCCGTGAGCGCGTTGAGCAGGGTTGATTTGCCGGCGTTAGTGTATCCCACCAGCGAGACAAGCGGCCACGGGCGCCTTTCCCGGGTCCTTTCGCGCCGCTTCTGCATTTCCTTTAATTTCTTTTTCAGCACGGTAATGCGCGTTATCATCGGCGCGCGGCGCAGTTGAAACGGGCTCTCGCCCGGACCGCGCATGCCAATGCCGCCCGTGAACCGGTGCTGTTTCTGGGAGACGGGAATCCGCGAGGCGAGATATTGCAGTTGTGCCAGCTCCACCTGAACCTGGGCTTCGGCTGTCCGGGCGCGCCGGGCGAAAATTTGCAGAATAAGTTCGGTGCGGTCAATCACTTTGATGCCGATTGCCAGGTCAAGATTGTTCACCTGAACAGGGGATAGATCGTTGTCGAAAATAATCAGATTTGCGCCGCTTTCCCGGCAGGCCAGCTGGATTTCAGCCAGTTTCCCCTGTCCGATGAAAAAAGCCGCATCCGGATGATCCCGGCGCTGGGTTATGCTTCCAAGGATACGGGCGCCGGCCGTATCGGACAGGCGTTCCAGTTCAGCAATGGAATCAGCGGCCTCGGCAAGGTTTTGCCGGCCGATGATTGCCTGCACGAGCAGGGCGCGTTCTTCAGCGCTAAGGCTGCTTATTTCTTTCGGCATCGTTTCGCGCTTTGTTTATTGGAATAGTGCGCTCGTTGGGACTGTTTGGCGGAGCGGAATATTTCCTGCCGGAGCTGTTTGCGGGTTTTAACGTGCGGTTCTTCCTGCCATTTGTTGAACTGGCGGTATAATTCCTCATTTTCAAATCCCGGGCACTTTTTCCTGCTCCATTGAAAACGGGGGCAGGTAAATGTCCAACAGTGGTCTTTGAGATTCAGCAGACAGCGATAACATTTGCGGACAGGCTTCGGCCCTAATTTCATGGAAGAGATGATAGCGCTATTGCCTGTGAAACGAAAGATTATAAATCAAAGACCTTGACTGCCGGGCCAGCGCGAATATATTGGTAACTATTCAATTCAGCAGATTTTAGATTGCCGGATGGTGTAATGGTAGCACAGCAGACTCTGAATCTGCTTGTCTAGGTTCGAGTCCTAGTCCGGCAATGGTTCGACTCGTTTCGCTCGCTCACCACGAGTGCTTCGGCTACGCTCGGTACAAGCCAGTTGCGATTTCTGACCGCTCGTGCCAACCAGTGCCAAAGCATGACTATGTTCTTTGTTTTCAACCGTTTCCGTGTCATAGCCTGTGACTTGTCCATCCTAAAACTGGACCGTTAGAAGTGAGGGTTCTTCGGGAACCCTCAACCTTTTTTCCGATCCTTTTCAATGGTCACAATCGCTTCATCGATCACATGCTTGGCGTGTTCCACAAGAAATGCACGGCAAGTGTCACGCACGGATTTGCCGGTATGTTTCTCAATCAGGTCGCAGATGTCTTGATTGGTGACGGTCGTTTTTTTGGAAAGTTCCGCCAAAACCGGTTTGATAAACGTCTCTCCATGCTGATTTGCCAGGTCCAGCCAAAATGCGAAAGCTATGGCGTATCCAACATCGTTACGGTAGTACCGGGCATCCTCGCCGGCTTTCTTCAGCTCCCACAGGGACCGAGTATATTCACCGGGAAACAGTAGCTGGCCCAACCACCCGCTGAAACTCGAACTCTCCGTCTGCCAGAGGTGCAGATTGTATGTTTGCATCGGCAACTTGTTGAGACGCTCCCTCAACTCGCGCAGACGATCGAGACAGTCTATGGGACAAATATATCGCAGACCCCACTGAGCCACGTATTCAGCCAGTCCATCTCCAACCCAACGTGTATACGAGTTCACGTACAGGAGTGGTTTGGGCATGTTGATTACCAACCCTTCTACTCGCTCGTGAACTGCAATCGGACACCAACTTTCTTCCAAGCGCGGTTTCTCGCCCTCTTTTTCAATAATCATGCTAACAGGAAAGGGACTTTCGTCTCCATCACCAGCCACGCTTGGCGTGTACTCATAGCGTTTCATTGGGCCGCAAAGAACAGCCGCCTCTTTTATCGAGCGAAAATCTCCAATAATACATTCGATAACCCGCTCTCCAGCAACAAGCTTCCGAAGAGCCTCCTCGGCCAGCGATTGATATCCTTCAGGATAGTACACTGAAATATTAGTCTCTGAAATGTTGGGTTTGTCTCGGAAAGTGATCTCCTTGGATGGAACTACGACCGTACTATTGGAACAGATAGTGCCGTCCGAATTGTGGGAGGCGGTTGTAATGGTGGCCGATGTTTTGGAACTATGAGAGGAGAAATTGGGGTTTTCGTTCGCGTAAATCAGACCCCAAATCACCACGGCCCGCAATAACACTATGGCAAGTAACCCAACCCCCATCAATCCGGTCAAGATCAGCAAAGCGAGCCGTATTCTTTTCCTCGTTTTTTGCATTGAATCTCTTTTGATCGGTTTGTTTGCGATTTATCTGCGAACATTCTTAGTATAAATATAAATGTTTTTTACAGGATTGAGTAAAAAAAGTCGAGACTTATCCACATCAATGGCCTAATCCGGCCAAGCTTCAATGATTACTTGAAGATCGGCGGGTAATCCAGTATCTTGTAAATATGTGGTATGTTTATATCCTCAAGTGCGGAAATGGATGTTTATATACCGGCATAACCGATAATTTGGAACGCCGTTTTAAAGAACACGCGAGCGGCAAGGGCGGCCATTTTACAAAATCTTTTGGCGCTGAAAAAATCTTATATTCCGAGCAATGTTCTGATAAATCATCTGCCCTGAAGCGTGAAGCCCAGATCAAGGGCTGGACGCGAAGGGAAAAATTGGCCTTGCTAGAAGGTAAGAATTGAATCGCTAAAGAATTTATAGCCGGATTTACAAACAATGAATAATCTATCGGAATAGATTAAGATAAGAAAGGGCAGGGGGTAATAATGGAAAGCGTCAGGTTATTGAGAAATTCACAAATAATCATTCTGGGTGTTTGTATCGCGGCGGCAACGATTGCTTCAAGCGTGATTCTTTCGCAGGGCTTCTTAAAGGTCATGAAGTTCACGAGGGAACAGATTTCCGTTACTGGCTCGGCCCAGAAAAATATAATTAGCGATTATGTTGTCTGGACGGCATCGTTCTCGAAGCGAGATGCCGATTTGGCAACAGCCTATAAAAAACTGAAAGAAGACCTGGAAAAGGTCAAGAAATATCTTGTAGCCAAGGGAGTCAGTGAAAAGGAAATCATCATTGACCAGATTGCCATAAAAACGGTTTACAAGAAGAATGAAAAAGGCAACGACACCAATGATCTCCAGGATTATATTTTGACTCAGTGCATTAAAGTCAAGTCGGGCGAGGTTGATATGATCACGCAGCTTTCAAGAACATCAACCGAACTGCTGGATCAGGGGATGGAATTTTCTTCGGGCGCGCCGGAGTATATTTATACCAAGCTGGATGAACTAAAAATGGAAATGCTTGCCAAGGCAACCCAGAACGCGAAGCAACGGGCGGAGAACATGACAAAAGCCACCGGAAATAAAATCGGATTCATGCGGTCGGCCAAGATGGGCGTGTTCCAGATTACCCCGATTAATTCAACCGAAGTGTCGGACTGGGGAGTCAATGACACCACTTCGCTGGAAAAGAAGGTTACCGCTGTCGTTACCGTCAGCTTTGCCATTGAATAATTACCTGAAAAGACCGGGTTAAGAATGCAGACACATCGTTCCGACCACTTGATCAGGCACAGTTTGTTGCTGTTGGCGGCCTCGCAGGCGACTAACATTGCCAATGGTCTCTTTCAATTTTTTATGGGCCGGATGTTATCGCCGGTTGAATACGGGTCCCTTGCTTCAATGCTTGGACTCCTGGCGATTGTCGGGATGCCATTAAGCGCCTTGAGTAATTCGTTGGCATTTTATTCGGCCAAACTGCTTGAGGAAGGAAAAGAGGGCGCCATTAGGCCGTTTATGCGGCGCTGGTTCGGAAAGGTAATGCTTGCCGCCGTTTTTATTGTTGTGCTGGGAATTGTGTTCTGTCCGGCGACAATATCGTTTTTTCAACTGCAACGGCCGGCAACTTTTATGATCACGGTTGTCGTGCTGAGTCTTTCGCTGTTTGGCCCGGTTTTGGGAGGAATATTGCAGGGAGTTCAGGCTTTTTTCTGGTCGGCGGTTTCAAGCATCAGTGGCGCGGGCGCGCGAATCATGGTCAGCGTGGCGCTTGTGTATTGGCTGGGAAGGATTTCGGATTGGGCGATTGTCGGGCACGGCATGGGCGTATTGGTCAGCCTGGTCATTGGCGTGGGCGCTGTCATCTGGATTTTTAAGGACACAATCCCGGTCCGGGCCGACAAAAAAATAGCCGGCTATTTTTTCGGTTCGCTGATTGTCCTGGCCGGTTTTTCGGTGATGATGAATGCCGATGTCCTCATCGTGAAGCACTTCTTTCCGCCTGAAGAGAGCGGATTCTTTGCGCGCGCCGCCACCATTGGCCGGGTGATTATATTTTTACCCATGCCCATCGCCGGCGCATTGTTTCCGAAAATAGTGGCGGCCGGCGATACCGGAATTCGGCAGAGGAGATTGTTGATACGTGGAACTGTGCTTGCCGGAGGTATCATTGTCGCGGCGGCCGGCGTGGCCTCTGCTGTTCCGCAATTACCTTTGTGGATTTTATATCATGATGTGCACCCTTCGGAAACGACGTTGAGCCTTGTCCGCTGTATGCTTTGGGCGATGAGCCCGCTCAGCCTGGCATATATCGTTATGAATTACCACATGGCGCAAAGCAGGTTTAAAATTCTTTTTTTACTGCCGGTTTGCGCGCTTTTGTATCTGGCGGGAGCGGCAATATGGCATGATTCGGTTTTTCAGATTATAACGGTCATGGCCGCGTGCAATCTGATTTGTTTGTCTGTTCTTCTGATTGGATTGCCTTGGAGAAGTGTTAGCCCGCTTAAGGTGGGTTAAGCCGGCTGAATCCGGCGCTGCGCCGGCGGTTGAACGTGTTGGTCAGGCCTGATTTTCGCGCATGGTTCATGCCGGAAAACCCCGTGTGAATATTCGTCCTTGTCCTGATCGTTTGTTATTTGGGCCTGTTCCAGCCAAAGATTCCACAAGGCGATCAATTCCTCCCGCGAGATGTTCCGCAGGTCTAAATCTTCTTCGCTTAAAAAATGATCTGTGCAAGGTGAAATCATGATACTTTCATCGGTAAATGGATTTCGGCTTCCTGCACGATGATATGATGGGCTTCTCTCAACGGCAAAGATTGAATTTGTTCCGCCAGTTTTGGCCACTTTCCCATCCATGACTTGGAAGCCGCTTCATACCGGGAGAGTCTTCGTTCGTTAGCATGAATTAAAGCGCGCCGCTCAGCGTCAAGCTCCGCTTCCAGGCGGTCACGTCCTTCTGGAATCATGGCAAGCACCGGACGTTCCCTGGCAAGTTGTTCAACCAGCGTGGGATGATGTTCCCTAAGACGGATTAAATCCAGCGCGCTGCGGGAATAGCGGATTTGATCCGCCGGCTGCTGCATTTGCCGGGCGAGTTCGCAACTCTCATAAAAATATGAATTTTTAGCGTGCCTATTGTTCATTAAATCTGATAGTTTTTACCCGCAAATCATGCCACAGGCAGCCTGCCCGAGCTCGGCCAGGGATCCGCCTGCGGCGGATTCTGTGGAAGACCCGGAAAGATGAGCAATACAAAAAAACTGGCGTTAATCAATGTCAGGATTGAATCCAGGCAGAGAATACCTATTGGGCTTCTTACCTTGGCGGGTTGCACCAAGGATCTGTGCAAAACCGTTATCTTTGATCCTGATCCCGATGAGAAAGATATTCAGGGAATCACCGAGTTTGATCCCGATCTGGTCGGTATCGGCTTTATGACTCAGACCAAGGGACGGGCCGGAGAGTTGTCCGATTGGGTTCGCGCCAAAATTCCAGGCGCGAAGATTATCCTGGGTGGCGTCGGGCCAACCGTGGAAAAGGAGAATATTTTTCAGCAATTCAGGCCGGACGCGCTTGTTGTGGGAGAGGGCGAAAAGACACTTGTTAGAATTGTAAAGGGGGAACCGTGGGACTCAATTCCCGGCGTGTATCTTCCGGGATGCGCATTCGTGCCGGCTGAGATTGTTGGTAATCTTGACGATATTCCGTTGCCAGCCTACGAATGCATGCCGGATATAAGGAAGTATTTCTGTCCCCCGGGCGGAATTCGGGGCAAATGGTTTGACCATGGAACGCCAATGATCATGACCGGCCGGGGATGTCCTTACCGTTGCACGTTCTGTTCATCGCACCTCATGTTCGGCAGAGGAGTACGGAGGCGGTCAGCAGATTCGGTTATCCGTGAAATCAGAAGGCTTCACGATGGATTCAACATAGACGCCGTGTATTTCTTTGACGATACGTTCAACGCCCCACCATCATGGACGAGGGAGTTCTGCGAAAAGCTTTTGAAAGAGCCATACAGAATAACCTGGGGATGTCAGGCACGGGTCAACCTGCTTGATGAAGAACTCGCGCGCACTATGCGCGGCGCCGGCTGCGTGCAGGTTGATATCGGGGTTGAATCCGGCTCACCGAAAGTTCTCAAGGCCCTTCACAAGGATGAGACGGTGGAGCAGATAGAGGCGGCCTTCGCCGCCTGCCACCAGGCCGGGATAGCGCCCATGGGGACTTTCCTGGTAGGGTGTCCGGGAGAGACGTGGGAAGACGTTGAACTGACAAAAAAGCTTGTCGAGAAAATAAAGCCGTCTTTTTCTGAATTTTTTTATCTCATTCCATATCCCGGCTCGGAATTGTACCGGGAGGCGGTTGATAGGAAATGGATTGTGGACTATTCCTACGAGGGAAGGGGAATGGTTGATCGGCCCGTGATGGAGATCAACTTCAGCCTTGAGGAACAGCGCAAAATAAGGCGCGATTATTTCCGCCTGACCTCATTTGCAAACTTGAAGGGATACCTGACGCCCAATATTATTATTGCCGTAACCGGATCAATACGGCCGGCAATGATCAGGGCGTTTATAAGCGAATTTCTGAAGACTTGGAATATCCGCGATGCGATGCAGGCGTTCGCGCATGCCCTGCGCAAATGGCATGCGGAAAGGAACTAACGGTGCTCCGGAGGACGGTTGTCAATTATATCCGAATTCTACAGGCCGCGGGAAGAATGCTTATTTGATTCTTGAACGAGTTGCTCAAAAAGTTCCCGATAGCTCTGCCCGACATTTTCCCAGCGGCATTCCTCGGCCAATGCATTGCATCGCCCGGCGATGACTTCAAACCACTTGTCCGGCATGTGCGCGAATTCCTCAAGGCATCGCCGCAAATCGGCAGCATCGTCCAATCGGAAGGTTAAACCCAATTGGCGTTCCCGCACTATTCTTCCCATCGTATATTGATCGGTTACAATTAGCGCCCGTTGGTAACTTATTGCGTCGCGGAAATTGCCGCTTAAACCGAACATGCCTTTTCGGTAAGGCAAAACCACCGCATCGCAGGCGGAAAAATAATCGTGCCGTTCGGCTTCCGACACATAGCGTGAGACAATTCGCAGGCGGACGGCCCATCCCCGTTTCAGCAGATATTCTCCGCCCCAGGATGCGAGCATTTCTTCGCCGGTGCGTCCGACGACGCATACATGGAAGTCGGGTGGCAGGTCTTCCATGGCGGTGAACAATGTCTCGGCTCCTTTACCGGTCGAGGCCACTCCGAAAAGCAGGATCATGCGTTCATCTTGCGGCAGGTCAAGGCGGGTACGGCTTTCATTACGTGAAATTGGCAAGGCAACGCGATCGTATGCATCCGGGATGACATGTCCCTTGCCGGGAAGCACGCGCCAGGAGGAAAGTCCATGGTCACAATCGGATATAATATGTATGAAATAAGACAGCCAGCGATTGCATAATGAATTAAGGCGAACGCGGCAACGCGAATACCATGTCATGGATGGATGAATATAATGAACATCAAATATAAAACTCGCAAAACCGACTATTTTTGGTCCACGCCATGGCGCTCCGGTCAACAAGAGGGCCAAAAGCAATGTCCATGGTTCAATATCCGAGATGAAGACTATTTGAAATCCATGCCGCTTCGCATAACGCAGGGAATATAGCTGGACCCATAACGTTTCAACAATGAACAGCCAGATGTTGCCAAACCGATGGCCCCAGCGGGCCAGACGCGCGCGCGTATTTTCAGAAACAAAATCCTGTAAGCTGATGTAACGCAGTCGTTCTCCCGGCACCAGTTGATTGAACGACGCGGGAAATCCGATTACCGTCACATCCAAGCCCGCTTCCGTCATGCCGTGGGCCTTTAATGCCGCAAGTCTTTGAATATGTCCGGTATAGGATAAAAAGGGACTGCAAAACAAGACTTTCATGAAAAGCTCGATGATTCGATAATTTGATGATTTGAGAATTCGTTGATTTGGTTAAAGCCCAAAGAGATGATTTGATCATTCGTAGATTAGATGATTCAGGCAACTCCGAGGGAACTTTCCCAATACGAATAGACGAATCAACCAATCAACGAATTAACTTTTCGTTTCATCCCGAACGCCGCGATACCATTTGATTGTTTTGCGCAGGCCTTCCTCAATGGGAGTGCGTGCTTCAAACCCCAACAGGCGTTCGGCTTTTGAGGGATCAATCAGGCGCTTGGGGATCATGGTGGGCTTGGAAGCATCGAAAACGACGCGGGCGTTTTCGTAACCGTCCAACTTAAGCATCAGGCTCAATAAATCGCGCAGACAATACTGTTGCCCGCTGGCCAAATTGACGGGATCAAAGCAATTGATTTTTTCCATGGCCAAGAGAAGTCCATCCACAAGATCATCCACATAAATAAAATCCTTTATGTCCTTTCCGTCACCCCATACCTTTATGGGATCATGGCGTTCAACAACGCGCCGGATGAGCGCCGGCAGGACATGCGAGGTTTCCCAGTCAAACTTATCATAGGGCCCATAAATATTGGCCGGGCGGACAACTACCGTCTGCATGGATTTTTTGATTTTCGCGGTGTACATCTCACAGATAATCTCGCTGAAGCGTTTCATCCAGGCCACGATAAAATATTTCTCGTAAAACTCGTTTGTGCAATCCGTTTCCCTGACCGGATAATCGGTGACCGGATAGACGGTATTGCTACTGATAAACAACACTTTTTTAACGCCCGCACTGTAGGCGGCTTCCAGCATGCGGGCATTCATGATCAAATTGGGAGTCAGGTGGACCAGCGGCGTTTTTTCCATGACGGCGGCGCCCGAAGTGACAGCCGCGCAAAGAAATACATATTCCATATCCTTGCATGCCCGTCCGCAATCTTCGGCTTGCAACAGATCCGCCTGTATATAATCAACCGAAGGAATGAGATCCAGTGGCTTGGCTGTATGGATGGTGGCCCGGACGCGGGCGCCCCGCTCAATCAGTTTCCTGACCAGGTTGGTTCCGACAAAACCAGCGCCGCCCGTCACTAATACATGTTTATCTTTGAACATAGTCTCTTCCTCTTGAGTTGATTGGTTGATTCGTATGCTTTTAATCTTACAAATCATCGAATCTACGAATTAACGAATTATCTTTCTTCCAAGAATTCCGCCGTCCCATCCCGCTTCGACATAATTGGGTTCTTGACCGGCCAGCGGATATTCAGCTTGGGATCATTCCAGGCCAGCGTGAATTGACCGGCGCGGTTGTAATAGGAAGACTGTTTATAATGGAAAATGGCGATTTTGCTCAGCACAAGATGTCCGTTCCCAAAGCGTGGTGGGATGAGAACCTGCAGGCGGTTTTGATCGGAGAGCGTAAAAGCCTTCCATTGCCCGAATTGGGGGGATCTCTGGTTGTAATTGACGACTACCAGATAGAATTTGCCGTAAAGACAGGAGATCAACTTCCATGTTTTGCTGTCGCCGTGCAGACCCCGCAATACATGATAATGCGACATGGAAATATCATCCTGGATGAATTTCACCTTGATGCCGGCAGCGCGGTATAGTTTTTCATTGAATAATTCAACGTAACATCCCCGGAAGTCTTTAAAGTTTGTCGGGGGTTTTATGAGCAGAACGCCATCCAGCCTGGTTTTCTTAATTTCCATCTTTTTCTCCGTAATTTACAAAAGACGATTCGTTCATTTGTTAATTCGATGATTCGTCTGACATTGAAAAGATAATTTGTTAATTTGATCATTCGTTGATTTGTCGGCAGTTGAAAAGGTAATTCGTTAATTAGATCATTCGTTGATTCGTATGCTTTTAATCTTACAAATCATCGAATCTACGAATTAACTAATCATCTAATCTGCAAATCAACCAATCATCGAATTAACAAATCGACAAATTAACTCTTTTCAGAGAAGTAATTCTGTCTCAAAAGATATTCCTGCCGGTGGACCACGAACCAATCCCAGGTTTCCTTTAAACCATCGCGCAATGAAGAGGTGGGATTATATCCAATCACCTCCCGGGCCAGAGAAATATCCATTACCCGTTTTGGGAAGCCGGACGGCTTGGATGCATCGAATTGGTAATTGAAGTCAATAAAACTACGCAGGGTTTCAACCAGTTCCCGGATCGTGTACCCTTGGCCACTGCCAAGGTTTAGAAAGGGGTGACCTTTTGTGCCATGGACAAGGGCCAAGATGACGCCTTCGGCGACGTCCCGGCTGAACGCAAAATCACGCACGGCTGAACCATCCCCCCAGATGACCACCGGGTTTTCTTTATTGGCGATGCGGGACATGAGCGTAGGAATAACCATGGCATTTTTCGGATCAAAATTATCGCCTGGTCCATAAACATTGCAGGGGCGTACAATTGCAAAGTTTGTAAGTCCATACTGGATTTTATAAGCCTGTACTTGCATTTCAGCCATTCTTTTGGCCCAGCCGGGGAACATGTCCATCGGCGGCCCTTCATTTCCATCCGCTTCACGGAATATCTCGGCGCTGGGGTAGGCCCCGATGGAACTTGTATAAACAACTTTTTTAACTTTATTGACGCGGCACGCTTCCAGGATGTTGGTGTTCATCATCAATAAAGGCACAAAAAAACTGGCCGGCTTGCTTTTTGTCACTTCAATGGAACCCTTGATGCCGGCGACATGGAAGACATGATCCATGTTATATGTTATTTCCCGGCAAAATTTATAATCGGTCAAATCCCCGAACACATGATCAGCCTGATCATTAACCCTTATATGATCAAGAGAGACGATTCGCACTTTTGCCCCCGCAGCACAAAGCAGATTAACGATTTCACGCCCGATCATTCCGGTTCCGCCGGTGACGAGGATTCGGGCATCCTGAAAGGCTTTCAGAATGTTGGCCTGAATCATATGGGTATGCTCCTGACTAATAAAGATGATTCGTTAATTTGATCATTTGTTGATTCGGTTAAAACCCAAAGAGATGGATTCGGGCAACTCCAAGTAAACTTTACTGATACGAATGAACCAATCATCGAATCAACGAATGATCGTTTCTCATATCAGAAGGCCCGGCTTTCGCCTCCATCCACGGGAATTGCAGCACCGTTGAGAAGGCTGGCCTGGGTTGAACACGCGAACGCTACCACCTGTGCGACTTCTTCGGGACTGCCCAGCCGACCCAGCGGAAACTTTTCCGTAAGCATTCGGCGGAATGAAGCCGGATCCTTTTTCTTTTCTTTGGCCCATCCGGTGTCCGGAATCATAATACAGCCGGGTGCAACGCTGTTAAAGGTGATGCCGTCGCGAACTAGTTCGGCGTTCATTGCCAGATTCTTCATTAAAGCTGTTTCCGCCGTTTTTGCCATGTTAAACCAAGGCCGTCCGCCGCCTTCCCGCCCAAGGGTTGATGTGATTGTGATTACGCGTCCCCACTTCTGCTTGCGCATATAGGGGATGGCCAACCGAGTGAAGCGCACGGCGGCCATGGCGTTTTTGTTATAGACATCCAGCCAGACATCTTCAGAGGTCTCTGAAACGGACGGTTTGCCCCAGCGCCCGCCGCCGCCGACGTTGTTAACGAGAATATGGATTGTGCCCCAAACGGCGATTATATTCTTCATTACTCTGTTGATATCGGCGGGTTTGAGAACGTCGGTTTCAATTCCCATGGCGGCGCCTCCCATTGATTTGATGTCAGCCACCGCTTTGTTGAGACGCTTCTTTCCGCGCGCGCAAATGGCGACATGGCATCCTTCCGCGACCAAAGCTTTTGCGATCGCAAGGCCTATGCCATGACTGCCACCGGTTACGAGGGCGCATTTATCTTTAAGGCCAAAGTCCATAAACTATCCCCTATCTGTTTTCAACCTTGAATATATCAAATGTCGAAATAGTAAGCCGTGATTTAATAAAACTTTCCGGATCTTCAATATGTTGATTTGGCTTAATCAGTTTTACGCAAGATTTCTCCTTGCAAATATTGATCTTCTTTCCTTTAACGCATAGACTATAAAAATAGCGAGAAAAATTAAAGCCGAAAGTTCGACTGGACATTGGAGGTTTGGACCATCTGGGAATCAAAAAATGGTTATACTGAAGTCCTTCTTCGATAATATCGGCATCGACCCTTAAACCTTGACTATCTGAATACTCAGCAATCAATAACCGCAATTCATCATAACAGCGGTCCAAGTTGTTCAACATCAATATCAACGCTGCTTCATGGACCTCAAGCAACATAGCCCCCGTTAATTTTAGTGATACTAAACTTGATTGGCCTTTCAAGACAGCGCGGCGTCCGGCTCTAATTATATTCAATCCCTGTCGGATAACGGTGTATTTGCCAGGCGCTTTGTCAATCTGATGGATCATGAATTCAACCATATCTGTGACACGAACACTGTATTCTGCGCGAAAATAATTAAAAATAAAGAATGTTAACCTGAAATTATATAATGCCAAAGTAAGATAAATTAAATCAAATATCCGCTTCCAATCTGACAACGGCAGTGTTGAGGTTGAAACAATAATGTTCTCAGTTTCATTTATTCCTGCCGATACCCATGAGTGTCGCGCGATTCCAACTTTGCACGTTTTAGTAACCAGACCATATCGTTTGCGGTATGCGGGTTCAGCCATTGCCGTCCCGTCCAATAGACGGCAAAGATAAATTATCAGATAGTGATTCAAATGATAATCCAAGCATAACTCTAATCCGGACAATAGCGAATCATAGTTATCCTCCGGCAAACCAAGGATCAATTCAGAGTAAGTTGGAATATCGCGATTCGCCGCCTCATGTTTCAAAATATTAAATGTTTCTTGTTTAATATTCTGTCGTTTAATGGCTCGCAAAGTCTTTTGATTCACACTTTGAAGACTCAGCGTCAGTCGGGTGTTAACTTTCCCTTGGCGAAGAATTTCCGCAATATTTATTATTCTCAGATTCGAATGCTTTGCCCAGTTAACAATAAAGTGATTTGGATACCCATAGCGCCGATGCGTGGCAATAAGCATATGCGCGATGTCCAAGTCTCGTGGTAATATCCCGTAATTAGCGTCGGTGCAAAACATATAAGAAATTTTTTTTTGCCCAATCCATTCCAGCTCATCCCGCAAGCGATCAATATTTAATGTCAGTATTTTAGAAAAGTCGGAATTTCCTTGAACACAATATGCACATTGGTATGGGCAACCTCGGTTTGTCTCCCAAAGTGCCCCAGTTATAATATCACCATGTCGTGCCATAATGTCATCAAATGTGTGATCGAGAAATGGGGAAGGGAGGTTTTCAAGATTACGGATGTAAACAGGAGGAGTTGTATGTGTCTGGCCATTATGCTGTCTAAAGGAAACCCCCGCGATGAAGCTATAGTCGCCATCAGTTAAACGTTTGTGTAAAATTTCAGAAAACGGCCATTCCCCCATGCCGTGAACAACAAGATCAACAAATGGATACTTTTGAAAAAAAGCCGCCAAATATCCTGTATGAAACGATATCATTGGTCCGCCGAAAACAACCAAGCTATTCGGCCAATGTTGCTTGGCGATCTTTGCCATAAGGAGACTTTGTAGAAAATTCCAGCTATAAGTAGAAAAAGCCAGAACATCAGGAACGTGCCATTTCTTGACAATATCCCGTGGTTTTTGCCGCGCAATTTCAATTTCGAAATTGAAAGCACTATTTAGTTTTGAGTCTTTTTTGGCAAATGATATAAGCATGCCTGCGGAAAGGGGCAATAAATTTTTCCACGAAGATGATTGGATTTGACAAACATACACCCTTTTTTTATCTAGCACGGGGTCTCCAAATAATCAAGGTGAATCCCTCCATGAACAGGCTGCCGAAAAACAAGCGCTTTGCTTTTAACAATTCTATCTTTTTTTGGGCCGTCAGCACCTGCAGTCGCGGTAATAATCCTTGCGAGTATCCACGCTTTGTATGGAACTTGATGGCAAGATAGTCCAATAAATTGGAAGCATTGTATAACTCAATGGTTGGTTCAATGTGAATGCAAAGCGCGGGTTTATTCATAAGGATAAATTGCAGGAAAGCCTCAAACCGGCTGGCCAACTGTTCAATAGAACCAGAAGTAAAGGCCGCCGCGCCCGTATCAAGACGCAATATCTCATCGGGGGTGACCATGTTGAATAAATGTCCGTGCATGTTCCACCCATAGGTTTCGGCAATTTTGTTGATTAAATCGCGCGACGAAGGTACGAAGTCCAAGCCATGTAATTTTTTTTTCGGATACATCTGTGCCAGCGCGATAAGGTTAAACCCAGACCCGCACCCGAAATCATATATAGACTCAACATCCGCAAAATATTTACGGAACAGCCAGGTGCGGAAAACAATAAAATAGTCCCGTTCAAAATTCGGGTTTGTTGGCATAATGAATCGGCCGTTGAAACGAATCGGCTGACCCGGACGGATAAATTTTGGCGTTAGAGAGTCCAAGTTGAACCCGCTGTCAACAAATGACTGCAGGTTTTCTGCCCATCCTTTGTTCCAGATTTCCTGCCGTTCGTCGGCAGCAATTTTCTGTTGGTCAGCATCTATCCGCTTCAGAATCGTCAGGATCAATTGATCTCGTTCCAAACCTTCAATTACCCGATATGTAAAATCAATCCGAGCAATCAAGTCGCGGCACTCAATGGAAATATCGTCCAAAGTTGTGCCGAACGAACGCGCGAAATCCTCAACGCTGACCGTCAATGTGGACATGGCCTTGATTCCTTACAAATCATGCGTTAGCTTCAATGTTTAGCCAATAATCGTCACCCAATCAGCCTGTAAAGTGCCAACTCAATCAACGGCCGTTTTTACATATTACGTTGTTTTCGATACCAATTTATAGTGCGCCGAATCCCGTCCTCCAGAGATGTCTTTGCTTCAAAGTCGATCTGGGCCTTAGCCTTGGCCGTGTCCATCATCCGCTTGGGGATCATGGTCGGTTTAGCTGTATTGTAGACGATTTCGGCATTCTGATACCCATCCACCTCTATGATGGTTTTCAGGACTTCCCTTATGGTGTAGGGGTGGCCCGCTGCGATATTGATTGGTTCGAACCAGGCAAGTTTTTCCATTGCCAATAAAATCCCATCCACAAAATCCTGGATATACAAAAATTCTTTTATATCGGTTCCATCCCCCCAAACCTCGATCGGTTTGTGGCGCTCGACGACTTTGCGGATCAGCGCGGGAATCACATGAGATGTTTCTTGATCGAAATTGTCGTGCTCCCCGTATAAATTGGCCGGTCGGACGACGGTAATTTTCATAGGTTTGCGAATCCGGGTCGCGTAGATCTCACACATGATCTCGGAGAATCGCTTCATCCACGCTTCCGCATAGTATTTATCAAAGAACTCATAGTTGACATCATCCTCCTTTACCGGGTTGTTTGTGACCGGATAGACCGTACTACTGCTGATAAACAGAAACTTCTTTACCTTAGCCTCATAGGCAGCTTTGAGCATCAAAGCATTCATTAACAGGTTGGGGGTAAACAGATCGAGAGGGTCTTTCTCCATTACGGCCGCCCCGGACGTACTAGCGGCACACATAAACACGTAGTCATTAGCCTGAACTACACGCTGACAATCCTGAAGGATGGATAGATCGCAACGCACATAGTGAATGCGATCATCCTTAAGAACAACATCCTTTTCATGCAAGGTTGCCGTGACCTTTGCGCCCAGATTAACCAGGCGTGCAATCAAATTAACACCGACGAACCCAGCTCCGCCTGTCACCAGAACATTAGAATTCTTGAACATAGACCCCTCCCCAATTTGTTCATATAGATCGGCTCATATTACCACAGACGTAGAATAGGATATCCCGTCTATCATACGCCCTTCCCATCCGGACAGCGGAATCGGCCATGTAGCAACCATCATTGCCGCATCCATTCGCAGATTCTCCTCATGATATTCGGCGTATCGAATTGATAATGAGCAAACAGCCAATCACGCTTTCCATACATCAAACACTGAACGTCGGGAAGAGCCAGTCGCTTTAATGGCTTACGGATATTGTTATCGATAAATATTTCACCGACAATACTACCTAAACCTCCAACAATTGAGTGTTCCTCCAAAGTTGCTATGCGCGAATAGCCACCCACAACTTCAAGCAGAATTGACGGATCGACCGGCTTAAGTCGATGAACATCCACCACGCCAGTATGAATATTATGGCTCTCCAGTGACTGCGCGATTTCCAAGGCACGATGAACCTCCCGGCCCGTAGCCAACAGGCAAAGATCCCGACCTTCCTTGATCACGCTCATCCCTTTCGAGAAATCGGTAGATGGAAAATATAATTCATTCAATTGGCCTTTGTCCAGTCTAACGCAAACTGGTGTCGAAGACTCGTATGCGATCTGGGCAGAGTTTTCAGCGCACAAGGCCGTAGCGGGGTTGAAGATACTTATTTCTGGCAGCGTACGCATGATGCCAACATCATTTACTCCGTGATGACTCGGCCCGTCAAAATCAAAAGAGTACCCGACCCCAATTCCAACGATCGTTATCGGCAGGTTCATGCCACAGATGTTGAATTTGATTTGTTCATAGCAGCGCATAGTCACAAAAGACAAAATTGCATAAATGAACACATTTTTACCGCTGAGGGCAAGTCCGGTCGCCACGGTAACCATATTCTGCTCAGCCACGCCTACATTGATGAATCGATCCGGAAAATCGTGCCGAAACTTCTGCAGGCTAAAAGCATCAGCATCAGCCGACATGAATATCAAGTCAGGATCCTTCGCAGCAAGATCATAAACACGGTCGAAGAAAGCGTCTCGGATGTCGATCGCTGTTTTCATCCGCACAGTTCCTTTCGGGCTTGTTCAATTTGCTCGGGTGAAGGAATTGCGTGATGCCATTTAATACCATTTTCCATGAAGGATACTCCTTTACCCTTCACCGTGTTAGCAATGATCATAAGCGGTCTGTCGACACGGCCAAGATCCGTAAGGGCGCCAAGAATCGCATCAATAGAATGTCCGTCAATCACGCGGCTCTCCCATCCACATGTACGAAATTTATCCTCCAAGCGACCGGATCCGTCGTCTTCCTCAATGACTGCGGTCACCGATAAACGGTTGCGATCGATGATCCCTATTAGGTTATTCAGCCGATATCTGGCGGCAAACATTGCGGACTCCCAGATAGCTCCTTCATCACATTCGGCATCGCCGATCATCGCGTAAACTCTATAGTCCTTGCCGTCAAGTTTGGCGCCTAGAGCTATGCCTGCCCCTATCCCGATCACATGCCCCAGTGACCCCGTGTTATGCTCGGCACCCGGGATGGAAGTATCCAGTTGACCGCCAAGACCGCCATCAACGCCATATTCGGTCAAGCGAGCCGGATCAAGAATCCCAAGGTCAGCCCATATATGATATAGGGCTAAGCACGCGTGTCCCTTGCCAATCAAGAAACGATCACGATCCGGCAATTTGGGATTGCTTGCGTCGTATTTCATGATCCCACCGTAATACAAGGTTACGAGCAGATCAGCACAAGAGAAAGTTCCACCCAAATGCCCTTTCCCCGCACGGATCGTACTCTCAAATACCTGAAGCCTCACCCACTTGGCTTTTTGTTCCAATCTTTTTATTAAATCCTCTTGCGCGCCCATGGTTTTCTCCCCTATTCAAATTTGACCGGTTTAATCATCTCCTGCTTGCTATCGCAGACGACTTCAATCAAAGCGGGACCTGGTTCTTTCAGGATTTTAACAATATTCTTGTCCAAACTTTCGTAGCGGTCCAGAATATGAAAACGAAGTTCGAATGCATCTGCAACTTTCTTAAAATTAAGCACTTTCTGTTCGTCGGTATAACGTCCCCCGCATATCGCATCCTGAGATGCTCTAATGGATGCGTATCCACCGTTGTTGATCACAAAAACCTTAATGTTAAGTTTATACTGAGAAATCGTCCTTAACTCCTGAATGTTGAGCTCAATGGAGCCATCCCCCGTTATAGCTAGTATCTGCGCATCCCGAGAGGTGACCGCAGCCCCGATAGCCAGTGGCAGGGTCATCCCCATACTGGCGAAAGCACTGGAAGTTATGTCTCTTTGACCTTTGTTAAACTTGAGTATTTGTCCGGTAATATAGTAAGAGCTTCCCGCGTCGCTGACAAAGATATGATGTGGGCCCGAGGCATCATCTAGTTTTTCCAAAAAACAGTATGAATTGATCGGATTCTTCCGGTCTTTTTGTCGAATCACCGAATACGTTGCTTTAAAACGACGACATTGAGTCAGCCAGGCTTCGTAGTTTGGAAGATTCGTCATATTGAGTTTATCCAATAGATACTGGATTACTTCCCTGACATCATGAACGATTGGAGTGGTGACTCTTAGTCCTGGTTTTTCAATTTCCGCCCTGTCCAAATCCACCATGATAATCTTCACATCATCGGCAAAGGCATCGGAAGACTCGCCGATAAATGGATGTGGCATGCTGCTTCCAAGGCTGAGAATCACATCGCATTGCTTCATGATCAGGCCCGTATGCCCGTGACCGCGAATCCCACCCATATTGAAGTAAAGAGGATGTGTGTCTGGTAAAATATCCTGACCCATCCGTGTTGCAATAACAGGTGCTCCGATTCGCTCGATCAACTTTTTGAAATCTGAAATAGCACCGGCAATGCGAACACCTTGCCCGACAACGATTAATGGCCGGTGCGCTTTCAACAACAAGGATACGGCGGTATCTACGGATTTAATCCATGAATCGTCTACGATAGACATCGGATGAACAAATCTCTCCAATGTGTCGCTGTTGATCGTCTCTGCTTGAACATCCAATGGAATGTCCAACCAAACTGGTCCAGGTCTGCCTGATTTAGCCAGGTAGATGGCTTTCTCCAAGTGAAAACGAATTGTCTTTGGATCGGAAACCAGCGCAGCGTATTTTGTGATACCCCGGACATGATCCACAATGTTAAAGCCTTGAACCCCGAACGAACGGAGCCTTGGGTCGATCTGACTTCGCGTAACCTGTCCCGAGAGTACCAACACAGGAATTGAATCTACCCACGCCTCCACAACACCTCCGATTGCGTTCGTCCCTCCCGGCCCGGTCGTTGTCACGACAACACCAAGGTTGTTAGTTAGTTTTGCGGAGGCTTCCGCCATCGCAGCTGCCGCGGCTTCGTGGCGAGCGGTAATGAATTTTATTCCTTTGAAGAACGCGAATGCATCATCTAAATGGATTGATCCGGTTCCTGACAGAAGGAAGACGTTCCTTACTCCCTGATTGTATATGAATTCAGCAATGTAATCTGCCACACGCATATAGATTTTCCCGATAGAAGACGAATGAATTGTAGCTAAAAATGACGCTTATGAAAACGATCTAATCTCTCCAACGCCTCTGCGATCACCGGCAACGTTGTATTGGAGTACGATAAACGCATGAAGCCGCTGCCGCATTCACCAAAATTGCTTCCCGGCAGAATGCAAATTCCCTCTTCATTCAAGACTCGTTCTGAGTATTCAAATCCAGACATCCCCGTGTGATCGACATGAGGAAACAGGTAAAATGCCCCTCCTGGTTTGACGCATCGTATATTTTTTATCTGGTTTAACCCTTCAACAAAGAAATCGCGTCGCTCCTTGAGCTCGGCAACACATTTTCTCACAAAAGACTGATCATTCTGGAGCGCCGCCATTGCCCCAATTTGGGTAAACCCAGGCAAACATGATAGGATCGTTTGAAGCAGCAGCCCCATCTTTTCGATCAATTGGATTGGACCAACTGCATACCCCATTCTCCAGCCTGGCATGGAGTAGGTCTTTGACAGACTATTGAGCAGGATCGTCCGTTCACGGCACTTGTCCAAGACACAGGGGGAGTAATGCTTTCCGTCATAAATGAGTTTTGAGTAGACCTCGTCGCTGAGGAGAAATAAGTCGTATTCCTCCGCGATGTGCCCAAGCTGTAACAGATCTTGCTCATCCATAACCGCACCGGTTGGATTTTGAGGGGAGTTGACAATGATAAGCTTGGTTTTGTCTGTGATGCGCTGGCTAACATCTTCCGGCTTCATTTTGAACTCGTTTTTCTCATAAAGCGGGACTCCCACAGGACGAATCTTATTATAGTTCAGTGCTGAGTAGTAGGTAGGAAAACCGGGGTCTGGCAACAGAACCTCGTCTCCCGGGTTGGCAACGCATCGGACACAGAAATCAATGAGTGCATTAGCTGGACAGACGATAATTTGCTCCAAATCCGGGCGGAAATACCAGTTCCGTTCGGTAAATTCTGTTATAGCTTCGCGAAATTCATAAAGACCCATAGAATTTGTATAGTGGGTATGCCCGTCATCTAAAGCGCGTTTGGCCGCTTCAATTGCATGCGGCGGGGATGCGAAACTAGGATCACCTATTTCAAAGTGGAGTATATGCTGTCCCTGACGCTCTAGCCCCTGAGCAATAGCCAGCAATTTAAACATTGGCTGACCGAAAAGACGGTCTGTGATTCTTGATAGTTTCTTCACGTTCAGCCTCTTTCAACATCCAATTGAATCATTCTCATGCGTAATATTTCCGCCGCCACAAAAAAGTACTAATAATAGCGACCGGAAGACTAACATATATCTCACCGCGAGCAATTCTCTTTTTCAATTCCATGTACGGGAAGCACTCAACACCAACGATTTCGGCATCGTGCAACCGGCGTGCACGAAATTCACGCTCGGTCAGGTGGATACAAAAAAGACATGGTAAAACCGGATAGCGGGAAGAAGATATGGCCAGGGGCGGCAAGGATCTGAATCGTTGCAGTGATTGAACGATGATGCCCGTTTCTTCGGCCAATTCCCGCCGGGCCGCTTCCCGAGGCGTTTCCCCCTTCTTGACGCCGCCAGCGGGCAATTCCCAAGTTGCGTCATTAATGACCGGTCGCTTGACCCGTACCATGACGATCGCCCGATCATCCACAATGGGCAACATCGCCACCTGAATGGCATTGTATTCAACCGTGAAATATCCGCCCCGGTTTCGAACCGTGAACCAGGGATTACGATGCAGGGTCCTGACTGGGCGCAAGGCCCGGCATTGCGGCGTGGTTTGTCTCGGATCGTTGATTGCAGGCATTTGTAATAGTTGATTGGATGGTTAGATGATTTGTTGATTCGTGGATTGGATGATTTGCGGGAAAACCCAAGAATCGGTGATTAGATGATTCGTAAATTCGTGGGTTTGGATTTAAAGCATACGAATCAACGAATAGTCAAATTAACAAATCATCTTTTTAAAGTCAGACGAATCTACGAATTAACAAATCATCGAATTATCTCTTTTTCCCCCCCTCCGCCCCCAGCGGCACGAATTTAGACTGCCCCATTTCAATCGGACGGGCCTCCGGCATCTTATAGCTTTTCACATCATAATAATGCCGCCAATAGTTTAAGAGGGCCTCCAGTGTATCATCAAACTTGATGGTAGGTCGCCAACCGGTGGTCTTGCGGAATTTTTCCGTGGACGGCACCTGCCGAGTGACATCTGAAGGGCGCAAGCGTTTGGGATCCACTTCCACTTTGATATCCTTAACTTTTGCCAACTTTAGAAGCTTGTTCAGCATGTCGCCGACCGTCATGGTCTCATCGCCGCCGATGTTATATACCTCGCCCGCCGGACATTTGGTCACCAGCAACCAGTAGGCCTTTACGGCGTCCCTCACATCCAAAAACGTGCGCAGGCTGTCCAGATTCCCCACCTTGACCACCGGCGGCTGAAGCCCCATTTCAATGGCCGCAATCTGTTTGGAAAAATTAGACGTCACAAACACTTGACCCCGCCGTGGTCCGGTATGGGTGAACATGCGCGTGCGGATTGTGCGGATGCCCCACGAGAGCCAGTATTGGAATCCCAGCATGTCCTCGGCCACTTTGCTGACGGCATACGGCGAGGCGGGCCGGAAAGGGTTGTTTTCCGTGATCGGTATTTCATTTTCCTTCACCTGTCCGTACACCTCCGACGAACTGCATATATGAATGATGGGGTCGTAGCTGGACTCCTGTTTCAAGGTTTTAACCGCTTCCAGGAGATTGCATGTGCCGATAACATTGGCTTCTAATGTCGCTGCAGGTGCAAGGAAGCTGTAATCCACGTATGATTGGGCCGCTAAATGAAAAATAATTTCCGGCCGATGATCAGCCAGTATTTTCTTAATCGAAGCATGATCCAATAAGTCGCCATAGCATAACGTGATCCTGTCGAGGATATTACGGATATTATCCGCCGGCGCGCGCCAGCGCACAAGACCAAGGACCTGCGTCGGGGCCTGATATGCCAAAATATAGTCGGCCAAATGACTGCCGACAAATCCGGTGATACCGGTAATGAGTACTTTCATGGTGTTTCCTTGGTAAGGTTGATTCGTTGATTTGATGATTCGGGTTATTGCTTCTTACGAGTTTCTAAATAGCGTATGTATCCGTTCAATAAGATAACGGATTTTTCTGTTAGGTTCCGGCATTCCATTACAACATCGTCCGGGAATAAATCCTCATCGTTGGCTGTAATGAAATGATCCAATAACTCATAGGCCGACCCCCGAGATTGCCGACAGAATTGCATGTTTTCCTGATAATGAAAGCGTCCATAACCCTCTGCTATATTCGCCGTTGTGCTCCTTGCGGCTCTTAAAATCTGGTCGTTAAGGCGATATTGTTCTGCCCCAGGAAGTTGCTTACATGCCTCCGTTGCAAATAGGCGGAGTTTCCGACAAGCTTGCCAACAATCCAAATCCTCAAATGTCTTGAATTTCTTGTAATTTTCCATGCAAATCAACCAATCATCCAATTATCGAATCATCCAATCATCTAATCTACGATTCCCTTTCCCGCCCGCTTCATGAATCAACAAATCATCTAATTATCTAATCATCATTCTTCTATCAGAACGGTCCCTTAAACTTCTTATACACGTCGGCCATTGATTTTTCATCCGGTAGCGGAATTCCGTGATCATTCCGGCCTTTTACCAACCGCGCAATGGCATCGGTCAAATTCCGCAGGTTCGGATAGAACATGTCCTCCAGGCTTTTGGCCGTGGGACATGGCGCCGGTTGCATGCCGAGTGTCACGACAGGTGATTTCAACAGTGCTGGATCCCGTTCGCAGACCAGCCGGCACATCTCGGCGCAGACTCCATAAGCCTTCCAGCTGGTGTCGGCTACGAGGAGCTTTCCTGTTTTAGCCACGCTTTGCAGTATCATATCCGTGTCCGGCTGCGATACGCAATGCAAATCAATGATTTCACAATCAATATCGCTGACGCGGCTCAGATGATCGGCGGCGCGCACGGCTTCCATTACCATGATGGAAGTTGCCACGATCGTAATATCCCGTCCGGTCCGGATCCGGAAAGACGTCAACGGATTACTGCCGGTACTTTCACCGACATGGAATTTTAAATCATACATCAGGCGGTGCTCAAACGCGATGACTGGTCCCTTGTGCCGGCTGATTATATACGGATACGATTCCAGAATTGACCGGGAACTTGACGGCATGATCACCACCAAGCCGGGCACATGGGCAAACAGAGACTGAAAACTTTGGGAATGTTGGGCGCCCTGTCCCCAACTGCGTCCGATTACTGCCCGGATAAGCATGGGCACTTGAAAGCGGCCGCCGAACATGTATTTATACTTGGCCGCCAGGTTGATAATCTGGTTCATGGCCGGCAACATAAAATCAGCGCGAATATGGGTCATGATTGGATACAAACCGTTCAAAGCGGCGCCCAAGGCAATGCCGGTAACGCCTTCTTCAGCCAGGGGAGTATCCATTACGCGTTCCGGACCAAATTCGCGGGCCAATCCAAGCGTGCTGCCAAAAATTCCTTTGTGATCATCCACTCCCTGGCCAATGATGATTGTCTCGGGATGATCCCGCAGCGCCTGGCGCATGGTTTGAAAAGCCGCCTCGCGGTATGAGAGCACGTCACTGTTGGTGATGGATGAAATCATATTTGTTGATTGGATAATTCGTTGATTTGATCATTCGTTGATTCGGTTAAAATCTAAAGAGATGATTTGATGATTCGTATGCTTTAAATTCCAAAATCACAAATCCACAAATTAACTAATCAACGAATTAACTTCTGTTTCTAAACAACGTCTTTCAGTAATTCATCCCGTCCCGGCCATGGACTTTGCTCCGCAAACGCCACGGCTTCGTCAATCTCACGGGCAATGGCCGCGCGGCAGGCCGCGATCCGCGCCTGATTGGTTATCAGCGGATCATTCGACTGCCATTCTTCCAATTCCGAGCGGTCCCGGATACATTTGTCATAGTCGTTTCCGGTGCCGACGTGTTCCATATACCGGAAAGTCATTATTTCCACCAAAGCGGGCGACCGCGTGTGACGTACTTCAGCCGCGATTTCGGAAAATACTTCATGGACTTTTATGAAATCATAACCTTCGGCGATATGAGTCGCCGGGATACCGTAGATGCGGGCGTGGTCGCAGATGCGATAAGCCTGCCGGGCCTTAACGCGGGAATAGGCTGCCCAACCGTTATTTTCGCAGAGGAAAATCACCGGCAATCGGTGCAGTGCGGCAAAATTGAGGGATTCATGATAGACGCCTTCGTCAGTTGCCCCGTCTCCAAATACAGCCACCATGATTTGATCTTTGCGCAGATTCCTGGCCGCCAGCGCGGCGCCGACGGCATGCGGAATCGTGCTGGACACCACTGCGGAGGAGCCCATCAATCCAACCTCCGGGGCCGCCAGATGCATGGAACCTGCTTTGCCGTGGCAGCCGCCCGTCGCCTTGCCGTAAAGTTCAGCCATCATGGCGCGCATATCGCCGCCTTTGGCCAGATAATAAGCGTGCGAGCGATAGGTACAAAACACCCAGTCCGTGGTTTTCAAGGATTGACATGCCCCCACCGCCACGGCTTCCTGGCCGATTGAAAGATGAACGGGACTTTGGATCTTGTCGCTTGGATAAAGCTCAATAATCCGTTCCTCAAACATCCGGATCCGGAGGGACTTATAAAATAACGCATTATACAAATCTGTTGACTGTAAGTTCTTATCCATTCCTCAAACCTTGAAAAATTGATTTGTAGATTTAATCATTCGGTTTAAATCCAAAGAGAAGATTTGATTCGATGATTTGGGTAACGCCAAGGAAACTTTCCCAATACGAATAGACAAATCAATAAAATATTCAAGACTAAACAGACTCCGTCCCCGTAAAATATGCCGATAAAATATAACCTAGGCATGGACAATATCAATTCTTTTGTTTGTTTTTGTTTAACGACGATTAGACTGTACAATTAACCGAATGGCATTAATATTTCGTCATAAACACTTTTTTATGAAGACCTTGAATACAATCAGCGCGCCAATGCGACTTCGGAAATGGGCATTTATGGCATAGAAGAATGCGCTTCATCTTTCGGCTTGTCCGCCGTAGTCCCGAGCGCACGGTCGCCTCGGGAGGAAGGTGGGAGCCCTCGATCTTCGTAGCGAAGGCTACTTCACAGAGTAGCATTGGCGAAGTATGATAATTCAATAGAAAACAATCGTGCGTGAAAAGGAAGACAAAAAGACTTTGACGGAACAGCCAATCGCGATCAAAAGAGTGCCGGCTTGCATATTCGCTCCATCCGTAAGCAAAGGCGAAAAACTTTTTTCAAGAAATATTTACGTCTCTGCGATAGCATTTTTGATATTTTTTACCACGGCAGATGATTGGCGCGTTATCATGGCTCAAGATATAAATGATCGTTCACCCGTTCCGGTGCAGTGCGGTCTGCCGTTGACCGACCGCGAAATGAAAAAGATTCTTTCTCCCGAACAATACCGCGTCATGCGCCAGAACGGTACGGAAGCCCCTTTCCAAAACGCTTACTGGGACAATAAGGAGGCAGGCATTTATGTTGATGCGATTACGGGCGAACCGCTCTTTAGTTCCACCGATAAATTTGATTCTGGAACCGGCTGGCCGAGTTTTACCAGGCCGATTAAGGGAGAAAATGTGATTGAAAGAACTGATTCAAGCCGCAACATGGTCAGACATGAGATCCGTTCCAAAAAAGGCGATTCGCATTTGGGCCATATTTTCCCTGACGGTCCTAAACCGACCGGTCTCAGATACTGCATCAATTCGGCGGCGCTCAAATTCATTCCGCGCGAAGAAATGGAAAAAGAGGGATACGGCGAGTATCTTAATTTGTTTAATAACCAGGAGCCAAACTCCGCCCAATCGGCACAACCTGAATTTGAAACGGCGGTCTTTGGCGCGGGCTGTTTCTGGGGGGTGGAATCGGCTTTAGGCGAAGTCAAGGGCGTCGTTCGGACAAGGGTCGGATATATGGGAGGCATATTGGCAAATCCGGCATATGAGGATGTCTGCACTGATAAAACCGGCCACGCCGAAGCAGTGGAAGTCACTTTTGATCCGGCCAAGGTGTCCTACGGAACGCTTCTGAATGTTTTCTGGAGTATGCATGACCCGACGACCATCAACCGTCAGGGACCGGATACCGGCCGGCAATATCGCTCAGTGATTTTTTATCGCAATCCCGAACAGGAAAAGACGGCCCGGCTTGAGAAAGAGCGGCTTGAAAAAAGCAGAAAGTTTAAAAGGAAAATTGTAACCGAGATTGTGCCGGCAACTGAATTCTGGCCGGCAGAAGATTATCATCAGCAATACTTTAAAAAACGCGGCATAAACCCCGCCTGTCATATTCCCGACGCAATATTGGATGAAACAGATAAGTGATAATGCCGGTTCGGGCGGAAGTTACCTCCTTAATTTTGCAAAATTAAGGTACCTGGCGGAGTGGGACCATCGGCGCCAATGGACCAGAATATCAATTCTATTTTTTGTTTAAGATAGGCTTTCATTGTTTGAAAAGTCTGATATGTTCTTTAAAGGGATAAAGACATGGACGAAACATATATTCAGAGAATAAGTATACTGGCTGATGTTCTTTCAGGCCTGCAGATAACTAATAGGCGCGGGTCAGCCCTTGAGCATCAGGCCGGTTTTAATGAGCTCCTCCAGTTAACGCTTGAGGCAAGAAACAATCATGACAGCATTTATTTAATTGGCAATGGCGCAAGCGCTTCCATGGCAAGTCATATCGCGGCTGACCTCTGTAAAAACGCCCACTTGAGCACGGAAGTGTTTTCGGATTGTTCGCTCCTGACAGCCGTCGCCAACGATGTCGGCGCGGATTACTTGTTCGCGGTTCCGTTACAGCAACGCGGCAAGAAAAACGACATGTTGGTTGCCATCAGCAGTTCGGGGAAGTCAAAAAATATTTTGGAAGCTGTCAGGACAGCATGGAAAATAGGAATGAAGATTGTCACCTTTTCCGCCATGAAACCGGATAATTTTTTACGACAGACGGGTAATTTGAATTTTTACGTCAAAGCCAGCACGTTCGGTCTGGCGGAATCTGCGCATGCAGTTTTGCTTCACTATTGGGTTGACATGGTTTCGGGCCGGAGAGAGTCAAAGTTCCATAGGCACGGAAACGCAAGGGCAGTAACCAGAATTTAGAAGGCAACCGATTGTCATTTTGGGCAGAGCGAGGAATCTTTGCCGGCGCTGTTAATATAGCGGAGATCCTTCACTTTCCACCACAGGCGGTTCTGCCCGTGGCATGACGTTCAGGATGCCCGAATGGCAATAACAATCAATGGACGTGAATTTTAAAAGAGTGATGGTATTGGCGAGCAATTCATTTACAGGCTCCCATTTTATTCAGCATTTGCTTGAAAAAACAGATGCGGAAATTGTTGGCATCAGCCGTTCCGTAGAATATAATCCCGTATTTCTGCCTTATCGTTATCGCAAACCTTCTCCCGCGCGTTTTAAATTTTATCAAATTGATTTAAACAATGATTTTAAAAAATTTTCTTCCTTATCTGATGATTTTCGACCTGAAGTTGTGGTGAATTACGCCGCTCAAGGCGAGGTGCGGAACAGTTGGAATTGGCCGGAACAGTGGTATCAGACAAATTGTCTGGCGGTGGTGCGCGTGGCGGAACATTTTAAAAAGAAGGATTATCTGAAAAAATATGTTGCCTGTTCCACGCCCGAAGTCTACGGAGCCACGGGTGATAACATAAAGGAAGGCCATTGCTATTATCCGAGCACGCCTTATGCTGCCTCAAAACTGGCCGGTGATTTACATCTGTTTGCTTTGTATAAACATTATGGCTTTCCGGTCGTGTTTTCCAGAACGGCAAATGTCTACGGCATTCATCAGCAGCTTTACCGTATTATTCCGCGCGCGATAATTTCGCTCAAATCCGGGCAAAAAATAACCTTGCATGGACGCGGGCAGACTAAAAGGGCTTTTATTCACGTGCGCGATGTGGCTGATTTCACGTTGCGATTAGTCTGGCAGGGGAAGCCGGGTGAAATATATCATTTGGCGCCAAGGGAGGGATTATCTAAAATCGCCGATGTCGTGCAAAAAATTTCTGATATTATGGGTAACAAGTTTGACGATTTTGTGGAGTTGATTGATGAAAATTTCGGGCAAGACAGCCAATATAGTCTTGATTCAACCAAGGCCCAGCGCGAGCTGGGCTGGAAACAGGGAGTGGCATTTGAGGATGGATTGAAGGAAATGATTGCCTGGATTTCCGACAACTGGGAATTTATTCGCACCCAGCCGTTGGAATACAAGCATATAATGAGTTAACAAGGCCCGTGGTTCACCATTCAGGGTTTGGGATAAATTTTGATTCTGGACCCGCGCGTAATTAGTTTTGCGTTAGGCTTAATTTATCATGAAAATTAACCGCAATTATTTGCCGGAGCAGTATAGGCGCACGGCGACACCCGCCATAAATCATAATTATCTCAGGCAGCAGTTCGCGGATTATGAAAAGATTTTTAAAAAAATTAAAAAGCTGGTACAGAAAGGTGATTACACGCTCGGGGAAAGCGTTGATGAATTTGAGGATAATATCAGGAAATTAACCGGTAGTCGTTTTGCAGTCGGCGTGGGCAGCGGAACGGACGCCATCTTTTTGAGTTTGAAAGCCGCCGGGATAGGGGCCGGTGACGAAGTCATCACCACGCCATATACTTTCATGGCGACCATCGGCGCCATTGTTGCCACGGGTGCCAGGCCTGTTTTTGTTGATATTGGCGAGGATTATAATATCAATCCCGGGTTAATTTCTCATGCCGTTTCCGCCAGCACCAGGGCAATTGTGCCGGTGCATTGGTCGGGGTCTCCCTGCCGGATGGATGCAATCATGAAGATTGCCCGGGAACATCGTCTGGCGGTCGTTGAAGACGCCTGCCACGGGATTCGTGCATATTTCAAGGGCAAGGCGGCGGGAACTTTTGGATTGACCGGGTGTTTCAGCATGCATCCCCTGAAAAACCTTAACGTGTGGGGTGATGGCGGATATATTGTTACGGATTCTGAAAAAATCCACTCAAAACTGCTGTTGCTCCGCAATCATGGGTTAATTAACCGCGATGAATGCCAGGTATACGGCTACAATTCCCGCCTGGATTCAATCCAGGCGGTTGTCGCCAATCATCTCCTAAAAAAAATTGATAAAATCACAAAATCGCGAATCGCCCACGCCGAACGCTTTGATGGGCTATTGCGTGATGTTGAGCAAATTACTTTGCCTCCGCGCCCGGACGATGTAATCCAGGTCTATCATATCTACGTGGTGCGGGCGGAAAGGCGCGATGAGTTGCAGGCATACCTGGTGAAGAACGGTATTGACGCCAAGGTTCATTACCCGGTTCCGATGCATTTACAGCCGGCGGCAAAAGGTTATGGATATAAGGCCGGCGATTTCCCGGTTTGTGAACGCATTTGTAAATCGGTCATCTCCCTGCCGGTTCATGAGTTTATTACTGATGCGCAGATCGACTACGTTACAAAAAAGATCAAGGCATTTTATGCGTAAAATAAAGTTTGTTGATCTTGGCCGACAATACCGTTCCTTGCGTGGGGAAATTCTCGCCGTTTTTGACCGGTTGTCGAAGCGCGGTGAATATATCTTGGGACGCGAGGTTGCTTTGTTTGAAGGGCAATTCGCAGATTATTGCGGCGTAAAATACGCCGTCGGGGTCGCGAACGGTTCCGACGCTCTTTTCCTTTCCCTTGTGGCGCTTGGCATCGGCCCCGGTGATGAAGTTATTACCGCGCCCAATTCGTTCCTGGCTACGGCCTGGGCCATTGTCCGTGCCGGCGCCAAACCGGTGTTTGTTGATGCCGGCGCAGATATGAATATTGACCCGGCATTGATTGAAAGAGCCTGCACCAGGCGGACCAAGGCAATCTTGCCGGTGCACCTGACGGGGCGAGTGGCCGATATGGATGCAATAATGAGGATTGCTGTTTGTCGGCGGCTTTATGTTGTTGAAGACGCGGCGCAGGCGGCTGGCGCGCGGTATCGGGGGAAAAGCGCCGGTTCATTCGGTATTTGCGCCGGTTTTAGTCTTCATCCCCTGAAAAATCTGCATGTTCACGGCGACGGCGGTGTAATCACTACTTTCAATAAGGACATCTATGCGAAATTGCTGATGCTTAGGAATCATGGGCTCATGACCCGCGACACTTGTAACCTTATCGGGATTAATTCACGTTTGGATTCCATTCAGGCCGCTATTGCCAGGATAAAATTAAGATATCTTGAGAAATGGAACAAGCGCATGCGCTTCCTGGCCGCCAAGTATGGCAATGCATTGCGGGATTTCGTCGAGATACCCGAGGATAAGCCCCATGAAGAACCTTGTTATCATCGTTATATGATCAGGTTAAAAGAACGGGATAAATTGCAGGAATATCTTGCCAAGAAAGGTGTTGAGACAAAAGTAAATTACCCCGTTCCAATTCATCTCCAGCCGGCCGCGAAAAGTTTTGGTTATCGGCGCAGGGATTTTCCGGTTGCTGAAAAGCTGGCTGAAACGATATTAAGTTTGCCGCTATACCCGGAAATGAAGGATACCGAGGTTGATTATGTTATCAAGATGATAAAAAGTTATTTTGGTTGTCGCTAATCTACGGATTTGTGCTAGTGTGCAATGTTTTATGAGGAATAAGATCGTCTATTTTAACGAAGCGTCGGCGCTTTTTGCGCGCTTGCGCAAGGAGGGCAGGAAAATTGTTCAATGCCACGGCACGTTTGACTTGCTTCATCCTGGCCATATTGTTCATTTTGAAGAAGCCAAACGGCTGGGAGATCTCCTCGTGGTTACGGTTACGGCCGCGAAATACGTGAACAAGGGACCGGGTCGGCCGTTTTTCAACGATGAATTGCGCCTGCGCTCAATCGCCGCCCTGGAGAACGTGGATTACGTTGTTCTCGTGCCTTTCCCGGCGGCGGTCGAAGCCATCGTATGCGTGCGGCCGCACATTTACTGCAAGGGCAAGGAATATGAGCAGGCCGATGCGGATGTTACCGGCAACATCAGGGATGATGCGCGAATGGTTAAAAAGCTCGGTGGCCAGATACGCTACGTCGGCTCGGTCGTCTTCAGTTCCAGCAAACTCCTCAATGTCCACTTTGACACCCATAACCCGGGCGTAAAACAATTTTGCCGCAAAGTTGCCGAAAAATTTCCTTTTCAAAAATGCCGCGCGCTGACGGAAGATTTTCAGAAGCTTAAGGTGCTTGTTGTCGGAGATATCATTTTTGACCGCTACACGACGACTTCTGTCCAGGGGTTGACTTCCAAAAACAGGATTATTTCCGGACGATTCATCGGCGAAGAAATCCAGGCCGGCGGTTCGCTCGCGGTTTTAAGGCATATCCGCGAATTCGCCCCGCAAGTCAAACTCATAAGCCTGATGGGGATCGAACCATGGGCCGAGGGAGCCTTGCGGAAATTTGTAAGGCCCGCGGAGGATCACATCCTGCGGGTGAAAGGTTTTGCCACGATTGTTAAACAGCGCTTTGTCGAACCGCAGAAAGAGGGCAAGGAATTGCCAAAGCTGTTTGCCGTCAATTATATCGACGCTCTTCATCCCGGCGCTGCCGTTCAAAAGAGAATTTTCGAGCGGATTTACAAGGAAATAAAAAAATATGATTTGATTGTCGTCATGGATTTCGGGCATGGTGTTCTTGGTGAGGCAATCAGGGAAATGGTTCAGGACAAGGCGCCCTTTCTGGCGCTTAATTGCCAGACCAACAGCAACAATCATGGTTTCAATATTATCAACCGGCAATATCAAAGGGCTGATTCGTTTTCGCTGGATCAGACGGAAATCCGGCTGGCTTTCGGCCGGCGCGAAATTAACGGTCTGGCCGATTTAAACGAACTGCGCAGGCAGTTGAAGGCTAAATACGGGTGGCTGACGAGGGGTGACGTTGAAACAATCGGGATAAAAAGCAACGGTACCAGTTCTGCTTGCCCGCCGTTTGAAGTCAATATTGTTGATACGGTCGGCGCCGGTGATGCCTTCAGCGCGGTTGCTTCACTAGCCGCGGTTAATGGCCTGCCGATTGAATTGGCGACCTTTATGGGGCAGTTGGCCGGGTCCCAGGCGGTCAAAATTGTCGGCAATTCGGAGGCGATAAAGAAATCCGTTTTCCTGAAAGGCTGCGAGGCGTTGCTGAATTACTAAGAAGGAGTCGGAAACCAGAATCCAGCCCGCCTGCAACGCTATGCGTAGCATTGCGGGCAGGTAGTCAGAATAAAATGCGCAAGAGAAATGCTCTTCATCTACTTCTGAATCCTGAATCCTGAATCCTGACTACTGACTCCTGGCTTCTATTGTTTTTTTTATGAAAATTCTAGTTACAGGCGGTTGCGGATATGTCGGCTCAATGCTTGTCCCGGCATTATTGGCTGATGGCCATGAAGTGACGGTTTTTGATGTTATGTGGTTCGGTAATTATTTAGAGTCGCATCCGGATTTAAAGGTCGTTCAGGGTGATATTCGCGCGATCGATTCCGTGCCGATGCATGGGATTGATGCCGTGATCCATCTGGCGAACGTAGCCAATGATCCCTGCGCCGAACTGGACGCAAAAATATCATGGGAAGTAAATGTCCTGGCGACAATGCGCCTCGTGGAAAAAGCGATTGATTGCGGGGTTAAGCGGTTTGTATATGCCAGTTCAGGGAGTGTATATGGCGTAAAAGACGAACCGGAGGTTACCGAGCAGCTCGCCCTTGTGCCGATATCAGATTACAATAAAACCAAGATGATCAGCGAACGCGTCCTGTTCAGTTACATGGATAAAATCCTTGTGCAATGCGTTCGTCCGGCAACGGTCTGCGGCTATTCACCGCGCATGCGTTTTGACTTATCGGTTAATATGCTCACTATCCAGGCGCTCACGAATAAAAAAATAACGGTGTTCGGTGGCACGCAGATGCGTCCGAATATTCATATTGCCGACATGGTTGCAGTTTATCTGTATCTGTTAAAACTGGGCGCGAAAGCGCAGGGCGTATTTAATGCCGGCTTTGAAAACATGACAATTATGGATATAGCCCGCCTGGTGGCAAAACATATCCCGGCCGAGATCAAGGTCTCCGGCACAAACGACCCGCGGTCATACCGGCTTAATTCAGATAAACTGTTGGCGACCGGGTTTAAGCCCAAACATTGTGTAGAAGACGCGGTCCGGGAAATAAAACAGGCGTTCGCTCAGAATCAATTACGCGATACGGACGAATGTTACAACATTCGCACGATGAAGTTGAAGGTGGCAAAATGAAAGCGGAATTCAGCAGTCAGGAGTCAGAATATTTAGTCTTTAGATTTCGGTCCCATAATTGCCGGATTCTGTCTACGGACTGCTGTCTACTGACTTTTTTTTAGAGGATCACATGGGCCGGGAAATTGATTTGTTGGTAAATTATCCGAAGACGAAGCGCGACACCAAAGCCCTACAGGAAATTGAAAGAGTAGGGCGCGGCAAGGCTGGTCGAATACTTGTCGAAACCAGAAATGAATAAAGTAGTTTTAATCAAATCCGCAAGCGTTTATTCACCGGGCCGGGTGGGATCCGTTTCCAATACTCCTCCGGTCGGCCTTGCCTATATTGCCGCAGTCTTGAAAGAAGCCGGTATACCTTTACAGGTGATTGATGCGTTCGGAGAGAATCCCGACCAGATTACCAATATGCAAGAATTTATTGTTCAGGGACTTACCAACGAGCAGGTTAACGCGCGAATATCTGCCGATGCAGAGATTATCGGATTCAGCTGTATGTTTTCGAATGAATGGTATTATTTAAAACGATTAATTACATTGGTCAAAGAACATTTTCCCAATGCGATGACGGTTTTGGGTGGAGAGCACGCAACCGCCCTGGCCGAATACTGTTTGCTATCATGCAACAGCTTGGATTGTGTGATATGCGGTGAAGGGGAATATGCCTTGTTAAAACTTGCGCAGACATTTCAACGTAATAATTCAGTGCTTGGTCAAATACCCGGCGCAGTTTATCGTGACACCGATGAATCAATAAAGAGGGCGTCTTTGCCGGCGCGGATAGAGCATCTGGATGCCCTGCCATTGCCTGCCTGGGAGCTTTTCCCAATTACAAATTACCTTGAAAGAGGGCTTGCAACCATAACCAAAAAGGGGCAAAGAGTCATTCCAATCCTGGCTTCGCGCGGTTGCCCTTATTCATGCAAGTTTTGTTCTAAAACCATGATGTACGGAACAAGATACTTCATCAGGAGTGTTGAAAGTGTCATCAGAGAAATTGACTGGTTGCTTCAGAAGTATCAAATCACCGGATTTGAATTGCAGGATCTTACGTTTGTAACAAAAAAATCATGGATTAAAGATTTTTGCGCCAAACTGATTGACCGGAAGCTTAATTTGATTTGGAATGTCCCCACAACGAGGTCGGAGTCAATTGACGAGGATGTAGTGGCGCTGTTGCGGCAAAGCGGTTGCACCAATTTATGTTTAACTCCGGACAGCGGATCGCCGAGAATGATTGCCAAAATTAACAAGAAGGTTGATTTAGACCGCGTTTTTAAAACTGTAAAATGCTTGCTCAAGGGCAAGATAATTTTGAAGGTGAATCTTCTTATAGGCTTTCCGGAAGAAAAGCATGCCGACATCTGGCGTTCGCTTTGGTACGGGGTCAAGCTGGCATTTCAAGGGGTTCCATCCGTGTTGTTTTATCATTTTGTGCCTTACCCCGGTTCAGCTTATTTTACCGAGTTGCTGAACAAGAGGAAAATACCACCCTTGGGCGAGGAATTTGACCGTTACCTGATATCGAATGTGTATAACGAGTTGCGAGTCATAAAAAGTTATAGCGACAACATTTCTGATCGTTCCCTTAAAATTTACCTTTTTACAGGATATTTGACAACCCAACTGGTTTACTTTTTATTTCATCCGTTGGAGGTATATAGAATGATTGGACGGATCCGGAAAGGGATCCCGCAATCCCAGATCGAAATTCTAGTTGATAGTTTTTATAAATCGATTAGCGTAAAACGCCAGGTATGAAACTGCTTGTAATAACAATTTTATCGGCTGTTCTTATTCCGCTGGTTCACTTCTTGCTGGCACATGTCTACAAGCTGCAATATAGCAGGGCGATAGCCATGCTTGGCGCTTTTGCGGTTTATTTTATCGTTTGCCTTTCAGGCGCGTTTTATTTCGGCAAGCCAGGATTCCTTTGTTACATGGCGGTTTGTTCCACGGCGGGATTTTTCTGCTTGGGCTACATGGAAGCCTTTTCCATGATTTGCAGGGGATTTTCCCTGCATATCATGGTTGATGTATACGAAAGCAAGTCATTGGATATTGAGGGGATAAAAATGAAGTACGGCGCCGGGAAGGGCATAGACTGGTTGTTTAATAAGCGCATTGCGAACATGCGGGAACTCGGATTGGTTGATGTCGGGGGCGGTATCTTGAAAATCAGGCCGCTTGGCGCCCTGGTCGGCCGGGCTGGTTTATTGATGAAGAACGGATTAAAAATGGGAGCAGGTGGCTGAAATGATTTCTCCGGCATTGTCAACAACCCTGTTCAGTCTTTTGGCTTTTGCGCTGTTTTTTTCAGACCATGTGATTCTGTGGCGCGTTTCCGGCGCCGGCGTCAAGGGGGTGAAAATGATCATCTTGCTGGCGGTTGCTTCTTACGTGGCGGTTGCCATCATTCATTATTTTCTGTTAAACAATTTCGTGGTTGAACATTATGCCGCCCTGCCTTTTTTCGCGTTCCTGATGATGGCTTATTTGCATCTGTATGTCGGGGTGGACCGGTCGGTTTCAATCCGTGTTCTTGGAGAATTGTATGTTGCCGTGGATGGCCGGCTCAGTCTTGACGAATTACGGAAGAATTATTCGGGCGATCATATGATTCGGCACCGTGTGGAACTGATGGTAAATGAAAAATGGCTCGAAGAAGCAAACGGGTTCTTTCGGGTTTCGCGCAAGGCGGCTTTGTTGGCGCGGATTACAATAGCCTTGAAAAAACTTTATGGAATTGATATGGGCGGCTGAATGAAACTCAAAGTTCTTTTATTTAATCCACCCGGGAAAATATTAATCCGTGGCGAAGGGAGAAGCGACTCCGAAACCGACCCGCTGACTTCTCCCGCGGCGGCAAAGTGGATTTATCCCCCTATGAACCTGGCCTATGGCGCCGCCTGTCTCCGGACCAACGGTTTTGAGCCGATAATCAGGGATTATCCCGCCGAGAGAAAAACACTGGAAGAATTCGAGGCCGACATAATAAAGCTTGCGCCGGATATCTGTGTCACCAACATGAATCCATCGTCCGAGGCTCAGGATTTAACGGCCATACAAATCGTGCGTAAAAATTTTCCGCGCGGCAAGGTTGTCGCCTGCGCGCCCTACCTGGCGTTATATGATTCCCCGGAAGTTTCCGTGGAAATGGTGAAGCATTTTGATGCCATTCTAATTGCGGAGCATCCGGAAAATCTGGTCCCGCTGTTGGAGGCATTGTCCCGGAACAATAATGAGCAATTAAAATCCGTAGAGGGTCTGCTCTATTGGGATGATAAAACCAGTTTGCTCATAAAGACTAAATACCCGATGCCGGGCAGCTTGGAGAACCTTCCATTGCCCGCGCGGGATTTATTGAATAACAGTTTATATGTCCGCCCCGACAATGGACGTCCCCAGGCCCTTATCCAGACCGGCCGTGGTTGTCCATCAAATTGCGCATTCTGCCTTGTGCCACCTCTCACCGGCAAAGTCTTTACCCTGCGGCCGGTTGACAGCGTGATTGAAGAAATCAGGGATTGCCTTGATAATCACGGTATTGAACAGTTTTTTTTCCGCGCGGACACCTTCAGTATTAATAAAACATGGACAATGGAATTTTGCCAAAAAATAATAGACAGCGGATTAAAAATATCATGGTGCGCCAATAGCCGTGCGAACACGGTTGACGATGACTTGATTGTTCTGATGCGCAAATCGGGGTGCTGGTTGCTAGCTTTTGGATTTGAGTCAGGCTGCCCGGAAACCCTGAGGAGAATCCGCAAGGGTAATACGGTTGCCGATAACGAAAAAGCGCGGAGAATTTGTCTTGAACACGGGATTAAAGTCCACGGGCAGTATATCATCGGTTTTTCCTGGGAAGGAAAGGAAGAGATTGAACAAACGTTTGAGCATATCAGGAGGATGCGTTGTGATTTTATAGATGTCCAGATACTGGTGCCATATAAGGGCACGGTCATCTATGCGGAAATGAAAAAAGAGTGCCCGGCGTTGATGGAAAAAGCGCTGGGTTCTAAAATGCAGGGCGGGGTTTCCGGCACGGCCAAGGGACTTACAAAGGCGGATTTAATTAAATACCAGCGGCAGATGCTGCGCGCAACTTATTTATCCTTACCGGCGCTGCTTCGGCGAGTGGGCGGCATCCGGTCTTTTGCCGAATTAAAAAATTATACCAGGTACGGAATCAAGTTCGTTACAAACCAGTTTTTTACCAAGACGATCAGTAAATAAATAATAATGGGCGATTATGAGCAAACCTAAATTTGATCCAAGCGGCAAGCTGGTTCTGGTTACCGGCGCCTCCTCTGGCATTGGCAAGCATATCGCGCTTGAATTTGCCCGGCAGGGCGCCAGATTGGCCCTGGTTGCGCGTAACCAAGCCGCCTTGAACGAAGTCCACCTGCAAATTGAAAAGCTTGGGCAGGCGGTGCAGGCTTTCCCGTTCGATTTAACAAAAATTGAAAACATCGCGGCATTGATAAATAAAATTGAAAATCATTTTTCCGGCAATGTGGATATATTAGTTAACAGCGCGGGAATAGCCGTGCTCGGCCTGGTTGAGGATGTCCCGCCGGGCGCCTATCTTGATAATCTCGCGATAAACTTCCTGGCCCCTTTGGCCCTGATCAAGGCGGTCGTGCCTGGGATGCGACGCGGTAAAGGAGGCCAGGTAATAAATATTTCATCAGGCGCGGCAAACCGGGGACTGCCCGGAGCTTCCGCCTATTGCGTAAGCAAAGCCGCGCTTAACAGTTTAACGGAGAGCCTGCGGGTGGAATTGAGCGGCGAGAACATTGCGATTATATCGGTTTCGCCTGGACTGGTTAAAACGGAATTCCAGATGCGAGCTAAATGTTATGGCCGATGGCACGAGACCATGCCGGAATCGGCTATGTCCGATCCGGAATATGTCGCCCAAAAAATAGTTCAGGCCTCCATCGGCCAAAAAACGAACGTGGAATTATCTCCGCGCACCCGGATTGCCTGCCATCTGAATTATTTGATGCCGAGATTGTTAGACCGCATTCTGAGCCGTAAATATAAACAGCAATTGTCTAATCAGTCGTGATTATTGATATCCATGCCCATTTTGAGCCGCGTATCCTGCCGTTGCCTGAGCTTATTCGCCGAATGGATAAGGATGGTGTTCGGAAAACATTTCTTATTTCGCATTTGACCGATCCGCCGGAAACCAAGAAAGCCGGGTTTCCGGTTGCGGTCCAGAGGTTCATGTTTTACCACCGTCCATTGCGTGCGCTGGCTTTTGCTTTGACAAAGAGCATGTATCGGAAGAAAGGCGAATGGAATTTATGGCTGAATAAATTTTCGTCCAACTCAGCTAAATTTTCCATTGTCTTAAAGCCTGATAATTCTTCCGTGGTAAATGCCGTTGCTCAGTATCCGGACCGTCTTAACGGCTGGATATTTGTCAATCCTGAGATGGATGATGCCCTTGAAACAATAGATAAATATTCCAATGTGCCGGGCATGATTGGAATTAAAATCCATCCATTTTGGCATCATTTTTCAATGAGCCAGGCAGAACCGGTTATTCGTCGAGCTCATGAACTTAAAATGCCGATATTAATTCATTTGGGGTTTGAAGATTTTAATAATTATGCCTGCCTGCCGGGTAAATATAACAAGGCGATTTTTATTTTTGCCCACCTCGGAATTCCGTTTTACGCCGATTTGTGGTGCAGATTCAAAGAAAATCAGAATGTGTATTTTGATGTCGCAAGCCCCTATCACGTTGATGCGCGCCTTATCCGACTGGCAGTGAAAATGCTGGGGGCGCAGAGAATTCTTTTTGGGACCGATGCGCCCTACGGGCGCGAAGATTCCATCGCGCAGATTAAGCAATGGATTGTCAGGCTGCCGGTTTCCGACGGTGAAAAAGAGCTGATTTTTGCCGAAAACAGCAAGCGAATTTTTGGACTATAATTTTGAAAATATTCATCACAGGCGCGACGGGCATGGTCGGGCGGCATCTTGTTGCTCGGTTGTTGTTGCGGGGGCACGAAGTAATCGCTCTCATTCGAAACAGCCCTTCTTTCACCGGCGTGAGTGAAAAAATAAAGATTATCCGTGGCGATGTTATTGATCTCAAGGATTTGTCGGGCGCAATTGGCCGGGTTGATGTTGTAATTCATTGCGCCGCTATAACAACTTTTTCGCGCGAGTTTCAGTTGTCCGGCCCGAAAGCGTTAGCGGCAAATATTGAAGGAACGCGCAATGTTGCTAATTTGGCATTGCAACTTGGCGCAGGCCAGATGCTTCATTTAAGTTCCAGCAGTGTGATGGGGGATAATTATGAGGGCGCGCGAGATGAATCAGCACCGTGTAATCCGGATAACGATTACGGACGAAGTAAATTTGAGGCCGAAAAGGAAGTTTTGAAAGCCGGCTCTGCCGGTTTGCCGGTCACGATTTTTCGTCCGGGCTTGATCTACGGCGCCTTTGACCGCGGCGGCATGCGCGCCATCGTTGAACGCGTTTATAAAAACCGGTGGCTAACACTGGGCAAGGGCGAAAACAAAAAAAGCTTAACCTGTGTTTATAATCTTGTAGATGCCCTTATGCTTGCCATGGGAAATCCCGCGGCATTTGGGCAGATTTTCATGGTCAATGACGGCATTCCGTATTCAATTAATGAATTAGTTTTCGCTATTCAACGTTTGCTTGGCCGGAAGGAATATTGTGTTCATGTTCCGTCTGTGGTATGCCTTGCTTTAAGCAAAACGATAAATACGCTCAGCTTGCAAAAAAAAGGCCGATTGAATATGTTCGCCGGGCTTATTATTCAAGTAATGTGTTCGGCAACCTATGGGATTGACAAGGCAAAAAGAGTGTTAAACTATCAGCCTGAAAGAATGCTTGAGAAGGGGCTGTCCGAGGAAATCGAGTGGTTAATGACAACCCAAGGTTTCAATGTATAGGAATCTAAAAATCATTACTGTCCGGTTAAAAACCCTTGTAAATACAGCTGTTTTAGCGGTTGTTGGTCTTCAATTTGTCGTTGATGTTGAGCAAAGGCTTGTAAAATGGGCGTTTTCTCGAAAAGCGAGATGCTCAGA
>Ga0247840_10000690_pt1 | contig 69180 bp, 84 predicted proteins | sample LaCruzMarch2015__FD_192404 | JGI IMG/M metagenome (GOLD analysis project Ga0247840, IMG submission 192404) | Freshwater microbial communities from meromictic Lake La Cruz, Castile-La Mancha, Spain - LaCruzMarch2015_17m | ecosystem: Environmental > Aquatic > Freshwater > Lake | place: Spain... | reverse complement strand
TCTAAACCTCTTCCTCCAGTACTACAACAACGAGAGACGGCATCGAGGACTCGGGATGGATGGGATGACTCCAATGGAGAAGCTATGGAAGTGCGCGAGTGTAAACTTGACGCTGCAATGCTACAAATATTGACATAAATAAAATAATATGATACGTTTAAACCCTCGTTGGTAGGTGATTTCCCCAGGAGGGAAAAAATGAACAGGTGTTACATCGAGCACCGCGTGACGGGTCGCGAAGCCGGAGCGCGTGTCCGGAGCCAGGCGAAAGATCCCAACTACATGGACGTGTGCGTCCATGTCAGGGACGACGGTTTTGAGGTCTGGGCAGTGACTCTCCCCCGCGAGACCGCCATCAAGGTTTCCCGGCTCGTTTCCAGGGAGCGCCTTTCCCCGGACAGCAAGAACTGGGAAGGCGATACCGTGTTCGCCAACCGGGTCGTCGGGATGACCGAAAAGCCGACGCACACCCGGAAGGGCTACGAGCAGGCACGCGCCCGCCGCCGTCTGTATCACCTTTGATCCGACCCGCCGCCGTCGTGCACAAGCACGGAACGGCGGCTTTTTTAATTCCAAAACCCGCCTAAACTTGACATTTATATGATAATATGAAATAATTAAACCCTCATAAACAATTTTCCTCGGGAGGGGAAGATGAAGGTTGAAGTTGGTACGTTGTATGGAAATCCAGATCCCGGAGAAATCCTGGACGATGGATCAGTCGTCCTCCATTCATGGTTCGAGGCAGGCATCGGAGCTTTCATCCACGACCTGCCGGAAAATCTCCGGGAGATCGTGTCAGAGGAAATCCGGGCGGTATACAAAGACCCGAAAAGCACAAAACACCGCCGAATCCTCCACACTGGGACCTTCGACCAGATGGCGGCAAGGATCGTGGCGAAAGCCGAAAGACGCCTCGCAAAAGAACAATCATGAAAGGCGAAATTTTTAATATCCCCAATGCCCAAGTCGGCGACACAACAGCAACGGAAGTGGGTGGTGTTGATGCCTGCCTCGAAACCAACCCCGCATTAGGGTTATCCTATTGGATAACCGGCCTCTCTCAGACCGTTGCCGATCGCGTCGTAATTCGCCTAAGGCAGAGAACGAGGCGTTACGGCGAGACTATCGGAGAATTTCGGACATGGCTGATGGTCGAGGTCCATCAGGACTCTTAATCAGCCCCTGCCGTGACGCGCCCCGCGCGTCATGGCTTTTTTAATGCCAAAATCGGGCGTAAATTTGACAAAATATTAAAATAGCTATATACTATAAATGTAAGTCATATCTCATTCGGTTTCATTCCGTGGCCATCTGCGGCGGAAAAAGGTTTCATTCTTTAGGAAATCGGGAGAATACACAGTCGCCTTACGGATATTCTTAAAGACTGAAAACAAAAAAATGTTTAATAACAAGCACCAAGGGCAACGCCCGGGCGCTTCGTCTTCTATAAGACGAAACGACAATCACGGTCGCGGAAAAAGGATCGCGACACACAAAAGACCGAGCCAAGGAGCGCGGCGCGGTTTTGCTCCGGCAACCATTCACGCTTCGAAATTCATCAAGAAAGCGGAACCACTCCGCGAAGAAGCGCCATATATGCCGGTACATCAATTCAAAGATTTCGCCGTTCGCGACGAAATAAAGAATAACGTCATACGGAAAGGATACATCACCCCTACCCCGATACAAGACCAAACGATACCGCTTGTTCTCGAAGGACACGACGTCGTCGGCATCGCCAACACGGGAACCGGAAAAACGGCGGCATTCCTCATTCCGCTTTTACATAAAATTCTCAACAACCCGAAAGAGAAGATACTTGTCGTCGCACCGACTCGAGAGCTTGCGGATCAGATCAATGCGGAGTTTATCACATTCCGCGGCGCGCTTCGAATCTACTCAGTTGTCTGCGTCGGAGGCGCTTCCATTGGAAACCAGATCAGCAATATCAAACGCGGAAGCAATCTCATTGTGGGAACGCCGGGCCGCTTAAAAGACCTCACCGAGAGAGGCGCTCTCAAACTCGGGGATTTCAGAACGATCGTGCTTGACGAGGCAGACCGTATGCTCGATATGGGATTCGTAAAAGATATGCGCGCCATCATGGCAAGGATGTCGCCGGAAAGACAAACGCTTCTTTTCTCCGCAACGATCACGAGCGAGATCGACGGCCTCATCAAAGAATTCCAAAAAGACCCGATCCGTATTTCGGTCAAAAACGGCGAAACCTCACAGAACGTCGACCAAGACATTGTTAAAATTCCACAAGGACAGGCGAAATTCGAAGTGCTTCACAGGCTTTTGTGCACCACAGAGTTCAGTAAGGTGCTCATCTTCGGCCGTACAAAATATGGAGTTGAAAAGCTTTCAAAAGCCCTCGTTCAAAAAGGACTCAAATCCGAATCGATTCACGGAAACAAAACTCAAAATAATCGTCAGCGTGCGCTTACACTGTTCAAAGAGAGCCGAATCCAGATCCTCGTTGCGACAGACGTTGCTGCGAGAGGTCTTGATATCCCGAATGTAAGCCATGTCATCAACTATGATGCCCCGGCTACGTATGAAGATTATGTTCACCGCATCGGCCGTACCGGTCGCGGAGACAAAACGGGAAAAGCACTCACTTTTATCGATTAGCAAAAATCAGAACACCAAAAAATAAATACCTGTTTTCCGCATATGCGGAAAACAGGTATTTATTTTTTATTATCTCCTTCTATTTTTTCGGAAAAACGTCTTCAAGCTCGCTCGAGTAATAGAACGATCCGCCGAGGTCTCCAAAGGCATATTGTGTTCCACCCGTCTCAACAACAGCTCCTCCGGATAACGGGGTCGCATTCGGTTTGGAATTTTTAAACCCGATATTAAAAAGGGTTGCGGTTATTTCGGGGCGAGAAGATATATCAAAACCGGCGACTCGCCACTGCGATTCGATCTCTTTTATAAGAAGCGCGGTATAAAGATACGAATAATAATGATCTTTTTCGTCCGTAAGGCGATTGAATAATTCTTTTTTCGGGTCAGCCCCGTCGTCATATTTAATCAATGAATCCATGCCTGCACCTGGATAAAAAGGAGAAGTTGTCGAACTTGCATATTCTTCAACCAATAATGCGGTATCTTCTTTAATGCCGGAAACTCCTAGCGAGAACTGCGAAAGCGTCCCGAGTATTTTGAGCGGCTCAAAATATCTTTTAAAGACCTCCCGTTCAGACGTAAAAAAGCGCAGCTGTTCCGGAACTACGACCATGGCGATCTTGCGTTCGGAGACGCCTGTCTCGCGACCGACCCTCTTTATGATCGCGATATCTTTTAAAAGCCCGCCGTGAACAACCTGCCACTCGGGGGTCTCGTTCCACGAACATGTCCCCTTCCCGACCTCTAGGCACGGAATCGCCTTTTCGATCAAAATACTTACCTCCGAGTCATTATCCAAGAAAAAAGAGTTTCTTTCTGCTATGGAGCCGCGAACATTGAATAAGCCGAAACGCATCCCGACAAAAACAAGGGAAAAAAATACGCCAATGAGGGCGAATACGCAAAAAAGTATTTTGAATATCAGGCGAAAGTATCTTTTCATTTTCCTAAAAATATTTCATATAATCTATCATTCTTTACCTCATATGTCCAAAAAAAACGTAAAAATTGACAGAAGCGAGTACAATTATATATTATTTGGTTTGATTTCCATACCATGAGGAGAAATAATAGATAACACCATGAGCACAATAACACACCAAGAAGTTGATCATGCTGTTTGATTATATCGGCGCTCCGAAGCAATACAAAAGAATAAGGATCTCTGTTCCCCGGAACGCACAGTCGCTCAAGATACCGGGAGAATCGGTGACACTGCAATACAACGCCGCTCTCGAAGAACAAAAGGTCCAATTCCTTGTGCAATTGTCCGGGATCACCTTTGAACGGCTTCGCCAAGGCGGCGGTACCGAAGAAATTACTCTTTGGTACCAACGCGGTCGGCGAAGCGGAAAGATCCGCGCCGGAGTCGTGAATTGACCCATAGTCCCGCTCGTACTACGCGAGCGGTTTTTCGTTGACAAAGGTCTAAGATAGGATACACTTTTCTTGGCTCTTGTTTGATAAAAAAGGAGAAACGAGCATGTTGTTCGACTATATCGGTGTTCCCAAAACTTATTGCCGTCTGTCTTTTCTGGTTCCGGCATCCCCGCCGCCCCCGCGTGGCTTTGGAGAAGGTCTTGACGCCGGTGCTTCGGCCACGCTTGTAAACTATGCCACGATCGAAGGAAAAGAAGTGGCGATCTTGACGAAGATCACCGCCGGAGAATTCCTCCAACTTCGAGGAAAGACCATCGAAGTCACTTTTTGGTATCAACGCGGTCGACGGGGCGGAAAGATCCGCACCAGGGTGACCGATTTTGCAACAGGAGAATGAAAATGACATCCAAGTGGAAATATCGGAAAAACCAAACCAAACAGGAGTGGTTGACTGCGAGAAAGAGCGGACGAGACCTTGGAACGGCAATCTTCATCTTTTACAAAGAAGAAGACGATTCCTACGAGACCGAATACCTGCAAGATGTCACATACTACGAATGTATGAACTCAAAGCAGATCGACTCGGCGTTCATGCTCCAGTGGGTACCCCACACAGTAGCGTCATACGAAGAGCTGACGGCGCCCTGGCCTTGCTCCTGTGAGCACTGTTCGGGACATTGCGACGACAAAGAACCCGAGTGGTCTCACGACCGCCCCGATTATCCGGGGTGGTTTTTTATTGAGAATAATGAAAACTTTAATTTCCTTTTTTCTTGCTTCGCAAAGCTTTCTTCAAATATTTTCCGGTATAAGACCCGGGAGTGTTCGCGACGTCTTCCGGCGTACCGCGTGCGATGATCTTGCCGCCGCCGACCCCGCCTTCGGGTCCGATGTCGAGAATATAATCCGCGTTCTTTATAACATCTAAATTGTGTTCAATGAGCACAACGGTGTTCCCTTTCTCCACAAGCCGGTCAAGTATCTCAAGCAATTTCTTTACGTCATCATAGTGAAGTCCGATCGTCGGTTCGTCCAAAAGATAGATTGTTTTTTGCACATCAAAACGGTACAGCTCGGAAGATATCTTCACGCGCTGACTCTCACCCCCGGAAAGTGTCGTCGCCGACTGTCCGAGCTCAAGATATCCAAGCCCAACCTCATTCAACGTATTCAGACGATCATATATCGCCGGTATATCTCTGAAGAACTCGAGAGCCTCTTCAACGGTCATCTTGAGTATGTCGTAGATCGTCTTATCCTTATACTTCACTTCAAGCGTTTCTTTCATGAACCGTTTGCCGCGGCACACATCGCACGGGACATACACCGTCGGCAAAAAATGCATTTCGACGGCGATCTCGCCGTTTCCCTGGCATGTTTCGCATCGTCCACCTTTCACATTAAAAGAAAAACGGTTCGCTCTCCATCCACGAACGCGCGCTTCGGCTGTCCCGGCAAAAAGTTCGCGGACAAAGGTCCATGAACCCGTATAAGTTGCGGGGTTAGACCGCGGAGTTCGCCCTATCGGAGATTGGTCCACCATAATAACCCGACCGAGCGGATCGGTGCCGCTGAATTCGGCACAATTGAACGTTTGCGCCGAACGATACCGACGTTCAAAACGAGCCTGGAGGTTTTTGTGCAAAACCTCATAAAGAAATGTTGATTTTCCGGAACCGGAAACACCGGTTACACATACCATCTTTCCAAGAGGTATCTCGGCATCCTGATTTTTTATGTTAAAAATATTCGCCCCCTTTATTTTAATGGTCCCCTTGTCTGCCGTGCGACGAGTTTCCGGAACGGCAATCTCTTTATCACCGCGAAGGTAATCGAGCGTGGTCGAATGAGAGGGGTTGGTCTTTGCCATCAAAAGTTCTTCAAGGTTTCCGGAGACAACAACCTCTCCGCCATGAACACCGGCACCCGGACCAATATCAACGAGATAATCTGCAGCATAGATAGTATCCTCATCGTGTTCAACAACAATGATTGTGTTGCCGATATCACGGAGATGAAGCAGGGTTTTTACGAGACGATCATTATCGCGCGCATGAAGTCCGATCGTGGGTTCATCAAGAACATACAATGCGCCAACCAAACGAGAACCGAGCTGCGAAGCAAGTCTGATACGTTGCGCTTCTCCGCCAGAAAGAGTGTTCGCGCGACGGTCAAGTGTCAAATATTCGATACCAACGTCGATCATGAACAACAACCGCGCCTTGATTTCGCGAAGCAATACTTCGGAGATCTTTTCGTCGCGTTCGGAAAGTTCAAGATTATTGAAAAAATGATATGCATCGGCGATCGAAAGCCCTGCGATCTCTACAATGTTTTTCTGCATCGTCTTTTTCGTCTCACCCTCCTTGTCCGGAAGTTTTCCTCTGATGATGACATTGAGCGCTTCGGGACGAAGTCTCTTGCCATTACAGACCTCACACTCTTCCGTACCAAGAAAATATTTCGTACCAAGACCGTTACACGCCTGACATGCACCATAAGGAGAATTAAACGAGAAAAGACGCGGTTCGATCTCCGGATAAGAAAAACCGTCATTCGGACACGAAAAGTTCGAAGACATGACGAATTCCTCCGCCGGACTCTCGGGGTCGCCAAAAGTGACGATGACCAAACCGTCGGATTCATTAAGCGCGTGCTCTATAGACTCAGCCAGACGTTCATCAAAATTCTTTTTGTTGCTCTGCATTTCCGCGATATCAAGTCTGTCGACCAAAATATCGATGGTATGCTTTTTGTTCTTGGTGAGAGCGATCTGCTCGCGAAGTTTTTTCATTTTCCCGTCAACCCGCGCTTCAAGATACCCCTTCCCCAGCATGTCATAGAGAAGCTGATAGTACTCGCCCTTGCGTCCGCGGACGAGGGGCGTAAAAATGGAAATGCGAAAGGTGTTCACCGACACATCAAAGATCTTCTTCTCATGGGAAGAAGTGTCTATCTTTTTCAAACGATCCTGTACGTGGTTCACGATCTCTTCGTGAGAAAGTTTTGTGATCTCGCTTCCGCACAAAAGACAGTGCGGCTTGCCGATACGGGCGTACAGAACACGGAGATAGTCATAGATCTCGGTAATGGTCGCAACAGTAGAACGCGGATTGTTCGACCGGCTTTTCTGGTCGATGGATATCGCCGGAGAAAGTCCGGAAATATCATCCACGTCCGGCTTCTGGAACTGGCGCAAGAATTGGCGCGCATAAGAGGACAGAGACTCGACATAACGCCGCTGCCCTTCCGCAAAAATGGTATCAAAAGCAAGCGATGATTTTCCCGAGCCGGAAAGTCCGGTAAAAACGATCATCTTGTTCCGCGGCATTTCCACACTGATATCTTTAAGATTGTGTGTTCTTGCGCCCTTGATAATTATCTTATCAAGCTGTGAGTGGTCTTTTTTGTCGGTCATAAAATTTAAGGTTTCTCATTATAGCACAAATACTTTACTTTGGAAAGCATACTCCTACAAAAAAGCGGGAATCCACCGGGAGCCCCGCGTCCGCACCACAACAGAATCAACCGTATCCGACTATACTTCGAACTTTTTTGGATTAAATCTCGGATCGTCGAGCAATTCGGCCTTTTTGGGGTTCAATTCGGCATATTTCCCCTCAACCCACGAAACGCACAATTGCCAGATCCCACGAACGACACACAAAGCGATAAGTATGCCGCCGAGAAGCAACAGAGAATGAAGCACAAACGTCAGCACAAGACCAATGGCAACACAAAGAGAAAAGAACTCGATGCTGTTCACTAGAGAAAAACGCCCTAAACGTTTTTGCACAAATTCCTTTTTTTCCGTGAGCAGTTCATTCCTACAAAACCCTTTCGCCACAAAAGCGTTCGGTTCAGCCCTTCCGCATTTCGGACAGCGAACCTCGATCACTTCTCCGCAATAAGAACAAAAGATCGCATCGATCGCATTGCGATTGCGACAATCTTGGCATCCGACTCGGGACATCTTCACCTCCGTTTCTCAGTATCCGCATGAAAAAATAGCACAAACGTATTCACACGTCAATTTACAATACCGCACGCTTTCCTGTATGATAGACACCATGCAACGGACATTCAAAGAAATCGTGCGGGAACAGATACCTCCGCAGATCTTTATGGTGATCGCATTGGTGATCATTCTAGTGACAGGATATTGCGTCTGGGTCACTGCCGGATCGGGATACATTTCAGTAACCGTACCGCTGTACAGGGCCGAGATATACATAGACGGATCCCTTGTCGCAACATCAGATCAAGCAAATCAAAAAATGGTGTTCAGTTTTCCGGAAGGCCGCCACGATATTATCGTTTCGCGTTCCGATTATTGGCCATGGACACAAACAGTTGAACTCAAAAAAGGCGTGAACCCAACACTCCTTCCTTTTCTCGTCCCACAAAAACCGAATACCGTACATTTGCCCGCATATGTTTTCGACGGTGCCAATACGACATTCGACAAGGACTACCTCGCAAAGATGGAAATATTCAGCGCTCTCGCTATACCGGAATCGGTCGCGCCCCTCCTCCCGGGAACATCGATACGAGACATACGCTATGCGGATTTCTTCCCCGGGCGCACGGATGTTCTGATCATAGCGGCGGGCACGAAAGTCTTTGCGCTCGATATCGTAAACACCGATCCAAGGAATTATGAACCGATCTTTGAAGGTGTGAGCCCCGTATTTTTCAAAGATACGGATAACTCCCTCTTCGTAAAAGATGGCGACTCTCTGTACCGTGTAACCGGATTGGTGTCGGAATCATAGTATGAAGATCGTTAATGTACTTCCCATACATCCAGGAGTTCTCAAAGAAACTTTAACGTATTACACAGCAAAGGACGTATCACAGAACGCCCTCGTCACGGTTTCCGTGCGAGGAAAGACCATGCCGGCGCTCGTCGTCTCTTGTGAGGAAGTAACAGACGCAAAATCCAGATTACGAAGTTCGAGCTTTTCTCTTAAACGGGTCGATCATGTCGCAGAGAAAAACTTTATGCTCCCAGAGTTTATTTCCGCCGCCACTGAAACGGCACACTATTTCGCCGGGAGCGCGGGCGGAGTGATCTCCGCGCTTCTTCCTAAAAATATTCTGGAAAAATATCTGAAACCAAAAGGCGATTTCATCGCTCTCGCGCAAAAAGAGCACCCCCAAGCAAAAAAAGAGATTATTCCGGAGAATCTTCAGAATATAGAAAAATATGCCGTCCAAGCGACAAACGACGACCGTTTTTCGGTCTACCGAGGAATAATCCGTGAAGAGTTCGCAAAAGGCGCATCCGTATTTTTGACCGCACCAACAACCGTTGCCGCCGATACCATACATCGCGAGCTTGGACGCGGTATCGAACAATATGCATTCTTACTCCACGGGAAGCTCTCGCAAAAAGAGATCACCGCGAAATGGAAGGCCGCCGTCGATACAGACCACCCCGTACTGATCGTTGCAACACCTTCATTTGCAGGGATCCCGCGCGCCGACTTTGGAGCATTCATTCTGGAAGAAGAAAGCCGCGACTCGTACCAAAGTTTTTCCAGACCCTATTTCGATCTGAGATATTTCATCGAGAACTACGCCGACAAAATGCGCGCCAAATTCATTGTCGGCGACCTCTTTCTCCGCGTTGAAACACTTTATCGGCACGAACAAAAAAATCTTTCCTCCATCATACCGCTTCGGTTCCGCATGCTCTCCGGACTTGACCAGAAGATCGTCGACATGAAAAAAGAAAAAGAGGAAGCGTCTCGAACCGAAGATTTCCACATCATCAGCAAAGAGCTTAGGTCTCATATTTCGGAAACGATCCTATCAAAAGGAAATGTGCTCCTGTTCGGGGTGCGGCGAGGACTTGCGTCTCTCACCATATGTCGCGACTGCGGTACTGTCCTTACCTGTAAGAGATGCAACATTCCTTACGTTCTGCATAGCGAGAAGAATCGTAACATTTTCATATGCCACAAATGCGAAGAACGCAAAAGATCGGAAATAATGTGCGGTACATGTGGAGGATGGCGCCTTACTCCTCTCGGCGGCGGTGTTGAAGCTGCCGCGGCCGAAGTCAGGTCTCTGTTCCCGGAAGTTGAGGTGATCGAGTTCCACGCCGACTCAATAACAACAGACAAACAACGCACGGAAGCTGCAGAGAAGATAAAAAATTCGAGAAGTTCGATCATTGTCGGGACAGAGATGTGTCTGCCGTATATACCCAAAGCATCGCTTTGCGGTGTCATTTCGGTGGATACGCTTTTCTCGCTTCCTGATTTTCGTATCCGCGAAAAAACTCTCCGAAAGCTTCTGGAAGTAAAAGCGAGAGCAGAAAAAACGTTCATCGTCCAAACCAGATATCCGGAGGAAAAGTTGTTCCGTTCGCTTATGCAAGGAAATTTGCTTGAATTCTACAAAGACGAGATCGAGGAAAGAAAACAATTCGCATATTCCCCGTTTTCCATCATGATAAAGATACGCTTTGAAGGCACTGACGCGGAGATCGCCGACAAGGCCGAACTCATCGAAAAACAGTTCAAAGATTTCAATGTGAAGATCTTTCCCGCTTTTATACCAAAGATCAAGGACCGATATCAAGTGAACGCCGTCATGAAGATCCCGGTCGACAAATGGCCGCAAAACAGTCTCATACAAAGGCTCGTCTCTCTTCCGCCGTTTTTTCGAGTAAAAGTAGACCCGGAAGACCTGTTATGATTCGCAGGTCTCAAACGGGAAAAACAGAACATGTATAGTTTACGCACTACTGGTTTTATGTTACTCTAAAAAAATGGTACACATTGTACAAAAATCAAACCCTATTCTTCACGAAATAGCCAAACCCGTTCCGGTCAAAGACATTACTTCTCCTCACATACAGAAGATAATTGCGGATATGAAGGAAGCGCTTCGCTCACAGGATGACGGAGTAGCCATTGCCGCTCCGCAGATCGACGTGTCGCTGCGCATCTTTGTCGTTTCGGGCAAAGCTTTCATTTACAATGAAGAAGAGGGGACCGTTCCGGACAAACCGGCACCGCCCGATATGGTTTTCATAAATCCAAAAATTCTCAAGTTGTCGAAGTCCCGCGTTGTCGTTCCCGAAGGATGCCTTTCTGTCCGCTGGCTCTACGGAAAAACGATACGTGCAGAAAAAGCCCGCATTCAAGCGTACGACGAAAAAGGAAAGATCTTTGAATACGGCGGCAGCGGTCTTGTCGCACAGATATTCCAGCACGAAACCGACCATCTGGAGGGTGTTCTTTTCACCGACCACGCAACCGAGATCAAGGACATGCCTCCGGAAAAGACCTCGAACAAAAACGACCTCGATTAAAAATATGAATACGCCAAAATTCGCATTTTTCGGAACGCCAAAATTCGCGGCTGATATTTTAGAAGGGCTTGCTCTGCGCGGGATTCTTCCCGCTGTCGTGATTACATCACCGGATAAACCGCAAGGAAGAAAACTCACATTAACCCCGTCAGAAGTAAAGATCCGAGCCAAAGAAAGAAATATTCCCGTACTCGAACCGGAGAAGCTCGACGAACATTTTTCTGCCGAAATAAAATCCTTCGACTGCGAACTTTTCGTACTTGCGGCGTACGGAAAAATTTTCCCGCAAGAGATCATCGATATTCCGAAACACGGAATACTCGTTTGGCATCCTTCGCTTCTCCCGAAACTTCGCGGAGCTTCCCCAATGATCTCGGCAATCTTAACAGAAGAAAAAACGGGCGTCACGATAATGGCAATGGATGAAAAAATGGACCACGGTCCGATTATCGCGCAAAAAGAGCTCGAGGGAATCGTCTGGCCGCCGCACATTGCGGAACTCGAAAAATCGCTCGCCGAAATGGGCGCCGAACTTTTAGCTGAGACCATTCCCGCGTGGGTTTCCGGAAAGATCATTGCAACACCTCAAGATCACGAACTCGCGACATTTTGCAAAAAAATAAAAAAAGAGGACGGGCTCATAGACCCGGAAGGAAACGCTGAACAAAATTATCGAAAATTTTGCGCCTTCGAAAAATGGCCGCGAACCTACTTTTTCAAAGAAGTCGGCGGAAAGAATTTGCGCATCATCATCACCGACGCAGCGCTGGAAGACGGAAAGTTCGTCATAAAAAAAGTCCTCCCCGAAGGCGGGCGAGAAGCCTCGTGGGAGGAATTTCAAAAAAGATTTTAAAAAAACAACTTGGAGGTTTCACCTCCAAGTTGTTTTTAAATTACCTGTTCCCTTTTGCGCGATTGTGAGTTTTGCACAGCATCTCGCAATTTTCCGTCGAAGTCGCTCCGCCCTTGCTCCAGGCGGCAACATGGTCGGCATCCATTTCGGCGAGTTTCCATATTTTGGTTTTGTTGACATCGTGTCCGATTGAGCAGTGAGAGCAGTTTGATTCACCCTTCGCTTCGGCCCCGGCGGTCTGTGTAGCGTAAACCGATTTCTTCGTCGCCTCGTCAAAAACGCGAACGTCGAGTAATTTTTTGTCAGAAGAACCGCCGAGAATATACTCAAAAATTCCCTTTCGATTTTTAACGTACGGGTCGCCGTAAAGTCTCTGTATTTCGGCGGAAACTTTAGCAGGGTCATATGCCCGCTTATGATAAGTTTCATAAAGGCGTCCCCATTCGAGTCCGCGCATTTCACTTTCTACGTCGGTAAACACGGCGGACACCCAATCGATAACGGTATTGAAATACGTTTTGAGTTCCGTAATGTCTTTATTTTTTCGATGGAGGCTCATATATTCCTCAACTTTTCCTTTGCTTGCCCATTCGAGCGCGCGCTCCAAAAAATCCTGACGATTGACACTTCCCGATAGATAGGCGCTCCATTTTTGAACATTCGAATTTTGACTGTTGCTGAATTCTTCTTTTGCAAGCGTTACGAACGGCCCCGAATAGACCGCATTCAAAAGCTCTTGGTCCGTGAGCGGAACCCCTGCAATGTTTATCGTACGGAACCACTCTTTGATCTCGCTTTCGACACCCTCACATTCATAGATGAGCAGTTTTGCATTCAAGATCTTTTCTTGCTTGTCTTTTGCCATACCGCTGAAATTTTGCTGTAAGCCGTTTTCGTCCGTGATGACAAATTTATCATTCACAAACCGCCCAAAACTGGTGATGCGTTGCTGCCCGTCCAAGACCTCGAGATTATTCTCGCTCACCTTGTTGAAATAGATGAGACCGAGAGGATATTCTTTGAGAAGAGATTCGATGACGGCAACATCTTTTTTCCCGTCGGCATAAATATAATTTCGCTGATACTCCGGCTGAATGGTAAGCCGCCCGGCGAGCCCGAACAACCCCTTCCCTTCAAGTTCGTTATAAACAAAGCCTTCGCAAATATCTTTGACAGTAATGTCGGTTTTGAGTTTGGTTATCATGTTATTTGAATTTTTTAACGGAATTTTTATTCGGCAAATAGTTTTCACCGGTTACCACGGATTTTCCTATTTTTTCTTCAAGCGCCACCCTTGCGTCTTTGGCAATCCGACCGCCCTTTATCGCCGGAATTTTGTTTTGCTCCAACCCTTGCGCTTTGTCGGTCTCGGCGATTCTCCTTGTGGAAAGCTCCGCAAGCGCGGTAAAAATCAATTCTTCTTCACTCATATGATCGCGAAGATTTTGCGTTTTGATTCCTTTGAGATTTTTATGCGCTTTTATCGACAAATCGCTCCACTCCTGGTGGATAATATTTGTCAGAATAGCAAATTCCTCGCCTTTTTGCACTCCGCTTTCAGCCCAATAATCGGTCAGCTTATTTCGCGTTTCTTGTCCTGTCATTCTTTGCCGTATCCATTTCTCGCTTCTTCCTTGTTTCTGCCAGTATTCGCGAGAACGGTTTAACGCTTTTTCGGGGTCGGTCATTTCCTGCATTCTCTCATATCCGACTTTCGCCAGCCACATTTTAATCGGTTCGGCTTTTTTACTGGGGACAGATTGAACGAGTCGTAGAATCGTCTCAACATCCGCAACATCGGTTTTGTAAAACTTACCGTCTGCGGACAATAATTTCAGTTTGTCACATTTTGTGACCAACTCACTTCCCTCATTTTTAAGCCTGTTTTTCAGGGTTGTCCAATAACTTTGAGCTTTTTTGAAATTCGACTGCTCCGTCAAAGCCGCAATAATATCAATAACCGAAAAAAACCACGTCTCCGTTTTTTCATCAAAAGAGCGCCGAATTTTATGCGTTTCAAAAATAGCAAGCGAGGTGTGAGGTTTCATGTTGTTTATTTCTATATTTCTATTCGTAGATAACTTTTATCTAAAATTTCCCTTATCGGAGATTTGAAATTTTTGTACCATTTGATTCCTTTAAACTTACATGTAAGTATCATCGAAGCGTCTTCTGAATCAGATGGTCTCACATACTCAATCCAGTCAAAAGGTATTAGCCCTGCCTCAAAACCACCAGACTTCCTCAAGGAAACAACAACGCCATAAAGAGGAATAATATGATTTAAACCACAGGCTTGCTTATAATAGGTTTCGTTTTTTGTGTCGTTATTGTCTGAATTGTATTTTTTAACATCTGCCAAGATTATTTTTTCTTGGCGTACGCGACCGAGTTGACTAATGATATAAACCTCGTGGTCATATTTGTTTTTTGCCGACAAACTACTTGATATTCTGTAGGTAATAAGTGCTATGCCAACAGATACAAGTATTCCTACTATATTTAATAGTTGATCTATCGTCATCTTATTTTTTCTTGTGCCTAATAAAAATTCTTTTATACACCATCTTTGCGATGTTGTTTTCGTAATAGCCGGCTGTTGGGTTGCCTTCCTTGTATGCTCCTGTACCACCGGCTTTATAATAATCATCGACAAATTCTTTTCTTAAACCTGGTGTTTTTTTGTATTTATCATCAACAAGACCGTTATCGCTTGTTCCTAAAATTTCAAACTGATCAGGATTATATTTATCCAAAAAACTGATCGGTACGCCCATCATGCCCTTGTAATCGCTTGGGATATTTTTAACCAAGGAAACCTCTATCGCATCGTAGTTGTCATATTTAACAAATGGTGTTTTAGTACTGAACTTGAGAACATCAGCTTCCGTCATTAGGGATAATTTTTCATGGAGTCTCCCGTGGTCTAGGTTAGTGAACCATCGAACACACTGAACCCTTGTAATGTAAACCTTTTTACCATCTTCTCTTGTTTTTATTTCACGAATTTGGTCTAAATTAGCGATGGATTCTGGAATCTCATAAAGCATCGCGCCACCGTTGACCTTATAATTATTACCCAACCAAACCTTATTCTCTTTAAGCAATGGAAAAACTTCTTTATAAGTAATTGCGTTCAAATTACCGATGATTAAAAACTTTTTACCATGTTCTTCAAGTTGTTTTATATATTCACGAAATAAACTAAATGGTGGATTAGTTACAATAGTGTCAGACTGTTCCAATAAATCGATGGATTCATCACTTCGAAAATCGCCGTCGCCTTCGAGTGGAGCCCACTCGTTATTTTTGTTTTTCCGCAATTGTTCCGCGACGTCTTTCAAATTGAATTCGCCGTCAGCGTTCACATCGTACACCTCGTTGATAATGAATTTGTTAGCCGTTACCTTGGGGCGACCTTTTGTCGGAGTAAGGGTTTTGTCGTCGCCGAACAACCCGAGCTGTGTGTTGGCCACGGGCGAGGGCTTGTAACTTGTCGTTATAAGCCGTTTCAACCGAAGTCTGTTAAAGTTGAGTACGAAGTAACGAAAGAAATTGCTCTCGAACGGATCGTCGCAGTTACAATACACCGTCTTGTCGCGAAAAACATTGGCATCATAATCCAAATACGCTTGAATCTCTTTTTGAATGTCGGCGTATTGCGTATAAAATTCGTCATTTTTTGCCCGCTTCGCATTGGTGAGATTGCTGTTCGCCATGATTTTCAAGATACCACAAAAACCCGCTTTTTTCCAGAGAAAGCAAGGGCGAAACCTGTTTTGTGTGGTTTACTTTTTGCGGAGATATACCGTTAAAGTTTTGACAAAAATTAGCACGATTGAGATTGCGATGTATGAATACCACGCAAAAATTGCGATTGCACCTTGAGAGCTCATCGTAGAGGCCCCGAATCCTCCGGCCGAATCGCGGGGGACTAATAATAAAAACAAATATGATAATATCGTCCACCAAAACGCAAACTTATACCAAGTTTGATATACTTCACTTTTCAAAAAGTAAGTGATCAGGGTTGCAAAAAAAGCAGGAATGGAAAAATAAAACAAAAAAATCAATGTAAGTTGCACGGATTTCAAGATCGATTCAATCCCGTGATTTCCAACCGAGAACTTAGCCAAAAAAGTTATAGCCAGAAAACCTAAGCAGATAAAAGCAAGAGTTGCTAATAGAAAAGTCTTTTTATTTGGGATATATAGTTTCATAGTTTTATTCTACCATACGCTTTTTAACCACGAAACAAACTTTGTCCACCAATTCCCCGATACTGCTCCCGCCGAGGCGGTTTGGTTGAGTTTGTTGTTTATTGTTTGAACTTTCGGCGATGGTTTAGCGGTCGCGACGGTCTTTTTTGGAGAAGTTTTTTCGGCGATCTTTCTTACTGTCGTCGTGGCGTTCGTTGACGAGCTTGTCGCATTTTCCCCGACAAAAACGATGACCGGCGTTTCAACAACATCCGGTTTCCGTTCAACGGTTGCGGTATTCGGCGTGTTTGTCAAAAAATATGGATTTACCGCGCCACCGTTTGAGACCGCGGGTTCCGGTTTCGGTTCTTCTTTTTTGAGCGAAAGATCCGGCGGGTTGCGACGGAGTTCGGTGTCGAGGGGATCCACGCAAAAGTGGTTCCCTGAGGACTACCCTCAGTAATAACGAATTGCTTCCACGTGATCGTGGTTCGTCATACCCTTCATATTCGATAGAGGACTCCCCTTGGTTCAAAAAACCGCCTTTTCCCAGTGAAAAAGCGGGTTTTTAGAGCAGATAAAGGTAAACTATTTTTTCCCAAACTTAAGCGAAATGGATTTGTAGATGATTAGAATGAGGGAAATTACACTGTATAAGAATAAAGAAATTATGAGATTCATTCCGCTTTCGGAAACACCGAACCCGAGTCCCATTCCCCCGCTCTCGTTTATATGAGACCCCGAAAGGTACCAAACGAGAGATAAAGGGATCCAGATCAAAGAAAAATTTCTCCAAAAAACATAAATTTCATCACGAAGAAAATACACAAAAACAGACAAAACAGACAATGGAAAAAAAATTGAGAATAAAGGAAGAACACTCATAAAAATATTTTCACAATGGTTATGAGTAACCCCACAGAAGAGAATTTCAACTTTTGACCACAGCAACCCTAAAACCAATCCAGCTACAGAAAAGAATACTATGAATTTCTTTGTTTTCTTCATATATATAGTTTACCACATACTCCTTAACCACGAAACGAATTTTGTCCACCAGTTGCCCGTGGCGACGTTCGCCGACGCAATTTGATTGAGTTTATTGTTCATTGTTTGAACTTTCGGCGACGGTTTAGCGGTCGCAACGGTTTTTTTTGGATAAGTTTTTTCGACGATCTTTTTTACTGTCGTCGTGGCGTTCACCGGAGAGCTTGTCGCCTTTTCGAGAACGGAAGCAATAGCGGGCGTTTCGACAGGATCGGGTTTCTGTTCAGCAGATTCGGTCTTTGGCGTATTCGTAAGAAAATACGGATTTACTGCGCCGCCGCTTGCGATTATCGGTTCCTGTTTTGGCTCTTCTTTTTTGAGCGAAAGATCCGGCAGGTTGCGACGGAGTTCGGTGTCGAGGGGATCCACGCAAAAGTGGTCCCCTGAGGACTACCCTCAGTAATAACGACGAAAAAATTATCAGTGTGTTACCAAGGACTCCCCTTGGTTCAAAAAACCGCCTTTTCCCAGTGAAAAAGCGAGTTTTTTAGAGCAGATAAAGGTAAACTATTTTTTCCCAAACTTAAGCGAAAGAGTTTTATAGATTACAAGGATAAGGGAAATAACACTATATAAGAATAAAAAGACCAACGCGGTATCTTGTTTTCCCCAGCCCCAACCTGCAAAACCGCCCCCGCTCTCTTGTGTTATTAATGTAAAAAATAAACTCATTGGAATCCACCAAGCTGAAAATCTAAACCATTTTTGAAAAACCTCTCCGCGAAGAAAATAGGTAATGCTGGAAAAAACAAAGACAGGAAGCGCAAAAAAAGATGCTCCAGCCCAACAGCTCAACAACCCACAATATAATCCATACCGGTTATCATAACAATAGTTGTCTGTTATTAAGAATACTATCCAAAACGAAGCCACAATCAAAAAGGTAATCCAAAAAATAAGTTTCTTTGTTTTCTCCATATATATAGTTTACCACACGCTTCTTAACCACGAAACGAACTTTGTCCACCAATTTCCCGACGCTGCCCCCACGGAAGCAGTTTGATTAAACTTGTTGTTTATTGTTTGAATTTTAGGCGACAATTTCGCGATCGCGACGGTCTTTTTTGGAGAAGTTTTTTCGGCGATCTTTTTTACCGTCGTAGCGACGTATATCGGCGAGCTTGTCGCCTTTTCGAGAACGGAAGCAATAGCGGGCGTTTCGACAGGATCGGGTTTCTGTTCAGCAGATTCGGTCTTTGGCGTATTCGTAAGAAAATACGGATTTACTGCGCCGCCGCTTGCGATTATCGGTTCCTGTTTTGGCTCTTCTTTTTTGGGCAAAAGGTCCGGCACGACGATTTCGTTCTCTTTGGGCGACAAAATAAAAGTCTTGGTGCCGTCGCCGTAGGTGTCGGACGAAAGATCGGAGATCTCGCCGTCGATAACAATAAGACTGGCGATCGTGTTCGGAGTTGAGGGAACGGCAGCAAAGGTTGTTTTCGTGATAATTCCGTTCATTTCTTTTTCAACATCGAGGGTATATGACCCGTTCGCCTCGCCGTTCAGGATAACGGTAATGACGGTGTCGGCTGGGACCGAAACATAGACCACTTCGCCAATGGTTGAAAAACGGCTCCCCGGTATGTTCTCTTCCAATTCACTGGTCGTCGTCGAATAACCGGTATGATTGCCGAGATTGTCATAGAGATTGAGCGAAAGCGGAGAATGGAGAAGGAAATGAAGTTTTGAACCGCTGTTGTCGCTTATCGGTTTATTTTTTGAAATGTAACGCAAACCATCGACCTCTTTATGATTCTGAATTAAGCGAGACACAAGATCACCAATTGTAGTTTCATCGAATATACTAGCATGTTTTACAGGAGTTATTCCGAACGATGCACGTCCTGGGTGTTCTTTGTTATACTCCTTCAAATCCACCCACCATTTTCTCACCCCCGTACTTTCAGGAAGCCAAAGCGCACTCGGGGCGACGACGGTTCCGTCGCCGTCTTCGGTCATAACGGGATCGTATTTGAGCGACGGCACACTCACGCACGAAGCGACCTCATAATAGCTCGCGCACTTGAGATCAAGACCTTCGTAGTAGCGGACACCTTCGAGCGTCTCCTCTCCCCACACTGCGATCTCGTCGGCTTCGACCCCGGCTGGAGGTGTCCAATTGTCGAGTTCCGCATGCAGGCTTTCCGCGCGCGAATAGAGGTCGGCGTTTGTGATTGACGGCTGAGTCAAAGTGTCGTTTGTCGGCAATATCTCGCGCGAAGCGTCGGTCATAAAATTCCGCAAGCGTTCGTCCGAGTGGATGACTTCGCCGTATTTTTCACGCCAGCCGTCGAGAATTTTCCCTTCTCCGATGGTAATAACCGGGTCGTCAACGTATCTGAAATACCGCGCACCCGGCAAAAGTCCGTATACTCCAGGCGCGTTCTGCGCCAAATTTCGCGCTTCGGTCGGCGCAATCAAAACAGGATAAGCGTCGGCGGGGAGCCCGGTTTGATATCCATGGAGGAGCGACCCGACGGCCGCCGGGGTCCCCACTTGCGGCGAAGCGACAAAGATCATTTTGTCGAGAAGTTTCGAAGCGTCGGCGCCGAGCGCGTTCGAGAGTTCTTTTGCGACGAGTCCGCCGTTCGAATGCGAAACGATAATCACCTTTCCCGTGTCGGAATTTGCGGCGAGCGAACGCAAACGGTCGGTCATCGAATATTCGGATACCGGCGAAACGGGAACGGGATGGTTTACGACATCGCGGACATCGTAGCGCCAATCGTATGGAAAGCCTTTCCAATCGTTTATTGTTCCGTCCGCCTTAAGACCGTCGAGCTGGTTCGCAAAAGATTCGTACACGTTCCCTTTCGAAATACCCATCACTTTATGGATAATATCGCCCACATAAATCCCCTCCTCAATACTGACGCCGTTTTTGTCGAGCAAAAGTTTCGTGTTGTCGTGAAGCGGTGCGACGGCGGGCGTCCACAAACGATTTCCGTTCGCATCGTAAAGCGTGCTCGCTTCAAGCCCGGGAATAAACACCACACTCGAATATCCGGACGTGAGCATTTGCACGGTTGTGCTGGCGAGAACTATTCCGGATTTTTTCGCTTCGAGATGCCAAGGCTGTCGTCCTTTCGGAAGAGTGGTCGCGGCGGCGCAGAGCGTTTGGTTGCACGAAAGCGGAAGAATTTTCGGAACAAAAGCGAGGCTCGTTTCATCGAAAGCCCCGGCGTAAACAAGATTCGCTTCGTCGAAGTCCCCCGAGAGATTTATGGAAAAAGAAAAAACCGTTTTATCCGCCACTCCCTTCCCGTCCTGTATGCCGTCATCTTCCGTTTCGGTAACATTTGAAAAGGCGATTTTATTTTCAACGCTGAAATTTTGCGTGTCGGTGTCGGTTCTCCGTTCGAAGGTTGTCGCAAGAGCGGTGACATACCAAGAGTAATTTCCGGCGGGAAAAGTTGAAGAGGCGGCATACCGAACTCCGGCAAGATAATCTCCCGCATCGCCTTCTTTTTTTATCATCGCCAAAAAAGTTTCTTTGTCGCCGTCTGAAACAACCGTTTTTATTTCCGTCGGCGCGATTCCCTCGCTCTGGCTGTAGGTTGTTTCAAAAACAAAATTTTCTCCATCTTTAGTTTGCGTCGTCTCCGACAAAACGGGTGTGGATGGAAGCATCCACGTGCTCGCTTCTGCACAAAGAGGCAAAAAGAGACTTAAAATCAAAACAAAAGAAATGGTTTTTGCTTTCATAATGTCCAAAATTTTACCATGGGCAAAAACCGAAAGAAACTGCCCTCTTTCGGTATTTTATGGTGAAATGCTTTTCAATCTTCCTGGGGCGGTCCTGGGAAATCTTACACAGGACTACCCTGTGTATGACTACACGGGGTAGTCCTGTGTATGACGGACCATCCCAGGAAACCTGAAATCCGAATAAAGAAGGACCGTCCTTCCGGAGGAAGGACGGTCCTTCTTTTTTCTTTTTTGTTTGTTAAATAGTAAACCCGCTCACGGAATAAAGGTCTTCGCTCTCTTCTTCCTCTTTTTTCACCTCTTCTGGCGCTTTATCGTTCATGAGTACTTCTTCCTCGCGCCTGTCTTCCGATATGGGCAGATCCACTTGAACCGACACTTCGGCGGGGACCTCTGGGCCTCGAATCTCGGCAATTGCCTCGGCGACAGTCGTCTGAAGCGGTGGCACGCTTGGTGGAAGTTCGCCCTTACTTTCTTCAATAAACCGCTCGAGCATGGTCGGTGCATTGTTCTCGATTCTTGTCGACTGAATGAGATCCAAAATACTGCGCAAATCATCATGCGAGAAGAAATCGATGACCATTTTCCCCCCATTGTCTTTTTTCTCGATATGAACACGCGTGCCGAGCTTTTCCGTAAAACGCTCTTCGAAGTCGGCAAGTTCCGGGTCCTGAAGGAGCTCTTTTTTGCGAGCGCGTTCATAAGCAACTTTCCGCGCAATCCGTTCAGCTTCGCGCACGGTTAATTTTTTAAAGAGTATTTCCTTAAGAAGAACACTCTGCTCTTCGGGGCGATCCATGAGCATGAGAAGTGGCCGCGTGTGCCCCTCTGATATTTTGCCGATGGAAAGAGCGTCAAGCGCGTCTTGAGGAAGAGCGAGAAGACGAATGGTATTCGAAACGTATTCGCGGCTTCGACCGACTTTCCTTCCAATATCGTGATGTTTGAAACCGAATTCATTGGCAAGCTGTGCAAAAGCGCGGGCACGGTCGATCGGATTCAAATCCTCGCGTTGGAGATTCTCGATAATGGCAAGTTCGAGCTTAACACGGTTGTCCTGTTCCCCGTTTCTTATGACGGCGGGAACTTGTTTCAGACCCGCGAGCTTCGAAGCGCGCAGTCGCCGTTCTCCCGCGATAAGTTCATAGTCGACACCAAGACCGCCCTCTTCTTTTTCAAACTCATGGCGGGTCACCACGAGGGGTTGAAGCACCCCGTATTGGCGAACGGAGTCGGCAAGTTCGCGCAAACGAGCCTCGTCAAATTCCTTGCGAGGTTGGTAAGGATTCGGCTTTATCTTATCGACTTCTATCCAATAGATGGAATCATATATCTGTGGCATGTATTGCATTTTATCACAGTAAAAAGCGAAGGGCAAAAAATTGTTTTTTCCAACAAAAAAAGATATCATATTTAAAGTTAATCAAAAAAGAGGAGATAATATAATGATAGAGCCCATGGTGGCGTTGCTGGTATCCGGGCTCGCGTTGGTCGTCGTTTTGTCCCCAACCCTACAGGGACATATCACAGAATTCGCTAAGTTTCTGTTTTCTAAAAAGTTCCTTGAAGAAGCTCGCGCAACTTGGACACAAAGGTTCCCTTAAGGAAACAAGCCCATCCGCTAGAAACAAGGCCGCAGATGCGGCCTTTTTTATGATCCTGAAAAATTGATTTTTTCAACAAAAAAAGATATTATGTGGAAATCGCCGGAGTGGCGGAATGGTAGACGCGCACGACTCAAAATCGTGTTGGGTAACCAGTGAGAGTTCAAGTCTCTCCTCCGGCACAAAACAAAAAGGAGCGCAAAGTGAATGCTTTGCGCTCCTTTTTGTTTTGAACGAACGATGAGCGACCGATTCTGTCTGTCTTACAAATATGACCCGAATAAACATACGGTTGACTACTGTGTAGGAAGCACCGAAAGATCGTCGGGTTTTCGATATATAGACAATGCACAAGACGAAGAAAGTGCTCTGTTGCAAAACATTGCTGTTTTTATGAAAAGTTTTCATGTCTTTCTCGGCACTTATACTCGCCGAGAAATGAGAAATGACTACATGAGGACACTGGAAGAAATGGCTAAGAATTTTCTCCGAGACCATATTGCTGAAGAAAGATATAGATCGATAACAAAGGCAATGTAATAGATTAAAAAGCCAGGGTCGGGTTTTCTTTTTTATATTTTATTAAAATTGCAAAATTACAACAAAATTGATTTTTAGAAAAGCCCCAATCAATGATTGGGACTAAGAAGAATTCACCGCGAAAGAAAAGTCCTTCGCTTCAAAAAAACGAGAACTACCCCAAAACCCAAGAGGAAGATGGTTCCCGGTTCGGGACTCGATCCGACATCTTCATCATATAAGCTGGGTGGCAAAAAGTATAGAGATTCCGCACCGGGAACGGGAATAAACCCCAGAGGAGCACGGCTCAAAAAAAGATGATCCAGAGTAATCATTACCCCCACGGAAGAAAAATTGAAATTATAAGCAAAGACATCAAGGCCTTGATCTCTTCCGTCTTTGGCAAAAAACGATCCAATCATTGGCCCGTGGTCAGTAACAATGACAAGACGAAGGCGTTGTTTTCCGGTACCTTTCCACTTAAGGCCGTACAAAGTATCCGGAAGCCCAATATTCGACCTCCCTGCCGACGAGCTCCACGACCCGAGTTCCCAACCGCCGGAAGTTCCGGGGAAAATGTCACCGGCCTTAAACGTTTCAGGCGTCTGGATAACAAGATGGTTTATCGCTTTATCTTCGGACGACCAAGCATATTCATAATGCCAGATCCCCTCTATGTCACGATATACCGAATAAGAGAACTCGGCACGACCACCGGACCATGGCCCCGTTGCGATTATTTCGCCCAAAAAAGAGCTGTCTATTCTTCCGGAAATAATGTCGGCAGACATCACATTGAACGCTAATGCGAAAAGAAGAACCGCAAGGTTTCGTTTTTTCATTTTCAACCCACGTAGTTAAAAGAACCTATTCGCGGAAAATTCCACAATCAGCATAGTAAAACATAAAAACCAAATAAGCACAAGTGTTTTGCCATAACAAAAAACCGACATTGTCGGTTTTTTAAAGTTCTTTTTTTATTGAGCGACAAAATTCATCAACACGGGATTATCGCCACCGACCAAGGTATCCACCCGCGGGCTGAATATGTGGTCTTCATTATCGTGATAGAGAACAACCGCATACTTATTTCCCGATTTCGTTCCACGAAGAAGTTCGACGGTTACATTGTTCGATACTCCGGCGGGGAGCAAGAATGCGCCGAGATTATTGACAAGATCTCCGTCAACATATTCGCGAACGGCAACCCATCCATCACGCGAGAGCAAAACTTTTTTTACTGAAACGCTCGTTCCGGCGGGTTGTCCAGAAACACTAACAGAGTCTTTGCTTACGGCTGTTGTCGGTTTTACTGGTGTAGTCTTCGGCAATACGATATCACCGGAAGAGATCGCTTTGGCTACCTCTTTTTCAATGTCCTCGCCTGTCAGTTTAGAAGCAGAAGATTTAGCGGCATCACTTTTCGGCGCAAGCGGTGAAGGCGTATCAATGGTCTTGGTGTTCGTTTTTGCTATCTTCGCCGGTTCTTTGTGCATGGTCCGGCCTATGTAAAAACCGAACGCGAGACCGAGCACTACCCCGATGAGCACTACCTTACGGGTGGTTCCGCCATTATTCCCCGAGTTGTTCCCTGTGTTGTTCATAGAATTACTGTTTAATCTTTTAATTTCTTGGAAGTTACCTCCCTATTTTCTTAAAAAATAAAGCGAAAGTCAAATTTGACAAAAAATAAAACGGCAGCCTGCATGACTGCCGTTTACCTCGCCCGTTTTAAAGCGGGTCGAACAATTCGAGAAACTGATTGCATTCTTCTGGAGTAGCAATGCGGTCAAGGAAGTCCTTGACACTTACCCCGTCGACCTGAACGGGGAAACCGCCGTGGGCTCGTTCATTGAGATCGGAATTCCCGCATGCCCCGTAGTACTTCACTGTTTTCACCGCAAGTCCACTTTTCCGCAGTTCCAAAGAATACCAAGAATCCCGTCCTGAGTAAAAATATTTCCCGGTAGGGAGAGTGATCTGATCCGTTAAACCCTCAAACACATCATAACCGGCCGTGTCGATAACAATCTTCATTTTGATCTGCCTCTTTTTTGTGAATCAATCAGGCTTTAGAATACCGCTCCTATATTACATGTCAAGTGCATTTTTTTCCTAGTTACGCTATACTTTTTTTGTGTCAGACAAGAATAAATTACCAAAAATCATCACTGTTATCGGACCGACATCATCCGGAAAAAGCGACCTTGCGGTGGATATAGCTCTCCAATTCAATGGAGAGGTTATTTCTGCCGACTCCCGACAGGTTTATCGCGGGCTCGATATCGCAACGGGAAAAATAACTCGCGAAGAAATGCGGGGTATTCCCCACCACCTGCTCGACGTCGCCGACCCGGAAGTGAGATACACTGTCTCTCACTTTAAACGCGACGCGGAAAAGGCCATTGACGATATTCTTTCGCGCGGAAAACTTCCGGTGATCTGCGGCGGGACTATGCAGTATGTGAACGCCGTCGTGCAAAACATGATCACTCCTGAAATTCCGCCCAATGAGACATTACGGAGAGAACTTTCACAGAGAACACCCGACGAACTTTTTGAAGAATTAAAAAAACTTGACCCGAAACGCGCCAAAAGCATCGACCCCCAAAACCCGCGACGACTTGTCCGCGCTATCGAGATCGCAAGAACTCTCGGCGCCGTCCCGGACCTTCCCGACGTACCAAAAAAATACGACGTACTTCTGATTGGAATATCAACAGACAAAGACGTCCTTCGGGAACGAATGACGAAGCGCACGGAAAAACGCATAAAGGACGGGATGATAGAAGAAGCGAGAAAATTGCACGAGAACGGACTTTCTTACGAGAGAATGAACGAGCTCGGACTTGAGTACAAATATCTGGCACAATATCTTGAAGGTAAGATAACCGAAGAAAAAATGACGGAAGAGATCAACTTTAAAGACCGGCAATACGCGCGCCGCCAAATGACATGGCTCAAAAGAGATAAAAAAATACACTGGTTCCCCTTAACCGAGAAGCAGCGTATTTTTGAAACTATAGGCAAACATTTGGAGATGTCTTTTCGAGCGGTTTCCTGAACGGAACTGTCTCGCGTTTTCGGTAACCGTTCCTTTCGTATAATCTATGCGCAGCAGCTCTTTGGGGGCCGCAAGTCAGATCGAGCTGTACCGCGCCGTTCTCTCGCGCGGTCTCTTCGATTTTTTTCATAATCTCATCTGCAATATGGTCCGGCGTACCTCGATATTTTTCATGCACAATAATGTCTTCCACCAAACCATAGCGATATCCCCATTTGCGCACAATGGTCACCAACCCCATTCCGGCAACCTGTCCGTCGTTCCCGTCTCGCGCGACAACAAAAAAAGTCTTTGAAAATTCCGAGAAGTCCAGGAACGCCACAGTATCGACGGGCTGCGCATTGGCATAAAGCCCAACAACAAGCTCGTTGATGCGTGGCAGGTCGGACTCTTTAACGACCTCTCTCACTCGCCCTTTGAAATAGTTTATCATACCCATATAGTATCTCACTTTCCCCAAAACCAAAACTTATATTCCTTGCTAAAAAGAGCGACTTCTTGTAAAACTAAATCAGGTCGGAAAATTGAAAACCAAAGAAGGAGAAAAGTATGGCCAGAAAAACAGAATATAGTCAACGGGTAGAATTGTTGCTGTATATGGTCAACTGGCATGAAAACGAGATGACAGATCTCGACCATATACAAGTGAATGACGAATTCGGGGCACACAACTACCTCCCTCTCCCGGTAGTACTTGCGAAAGGACGCGGCGTATGGGTATGGGACATCAACGGCAAAAAGTACCTCGATTTCCTCTCGGCCTATTCCGCCGTGAATGCCGGTCACTGCAACCCGGATATCGTTCGGGCAGTTGTCAAGCAAGCGCGCAAATTGGATGTCGTTTCCCGTGCATTCCTGCATGATGAACAGGCGCAATTCACAGCCGAGCTCGCCGAGTTCTGTAAGAAGGAAATGGTCCTTCTCATGAATACCGGCGCCGAAGCTGTCGAAACGGCCATCAAATCGGCAAGACTTTGGGGCTACCGCGTTAAAGGTGTCCCGAAAGATCAGGCCGAGATCATCGTCATGGACGGCAATTTCCACGGACGCACGACAACCATCGTCGGCTTCTCGGCAGAACCCCTGTACAAGGATGGCTTCGGTCCGTTCACACCGGGATTCGTTCGGGTCCCGTATGACGACATCGAAGCGGTCAAGAAAGCCATCACCGGGAACACTGTTGGAATTCTATTCGAACCCATTCAAGGTGAGGCCGGCATCAAGGTTCCGCACGACGGATATGTTAAAGCTATCCGGGAACTATGCGATCGATACAATATTCTCATGATCGCCGACGAGATTCAGGTCGGACTCGGCCGGACAGGCGACAAGTTCGCCTGCGACCACGAGAACGTCGTCCCGGATCTTTACATTCTCGGCAAAGCGCTCGGCGGCGGACAGATCCCCGTCTCGGCGGTTGTCGGCAATAAAGATATTCTCGGATTGTTCACTCCAGGCATGCACGGTTCCACATTCGGAGCATATCCGCCGGCTTGCGCCGCAGGACGCGCGTACCTCCATGTCTACAAGCGCGACATGCTCGCGCTCCGGTCGTCCGATCTTGGCGAATATTTTATGGAGCAGCTTAAGACACTCCATTCGCCCTACGTGAAAGAGGTTCGCGGACGCGGACTCCTGATCGGCGTTGAGCTTGACCGCCCCGCACGGCCGTTCTGCGAACAGCTGAAGGAACTCGGACTACTCTGCAAAGAGACACACGGAAATATTATCCGTTTCGCACCACCTCTTACGATCACCAAAGAGCAGATCAACTGGGCGTTCAAACGGATCCGTAAGGTTTTGGAAGGATAAGGACGACCTTCCTTTGGACGGCGCGACAAGTTCGCGCCGTTTTTTAATACTTGACTTTTTTATTATTATAAAGCATAATAATACCTGAACTTCTTTTTGAAATTTCGGAGCAAAAAAGATGAACGAACAGAGATATGCGCGTATCGAGACCGAAGCATACGCGATATTTGTCACACTGAACGACGCCGCGACGAGCGTCGGACTAAGGGGAGAGATCGAGAAATTCAACAAGAGAAATCCCAATCTCATTCCCGCCCTGCAGAAATGGGCAGAGGAACGCGGCAGCGAGTGCGTCGTCCAGTTCGGGCGGTTTGCCCAGCTGTCAGGGAACGTACTCACTGTTGAGACAGACATCTTCTCCCTCACTCTGGACTTCACGAAAAAACGGGACATTATCCCGCAGATCGCAACCTACTTCAACATCAATGACGCGGGAGATCCGAATACCCTCCTCAACCTGCGTGTGTGGGCAAGGTCGAGGAACATCCCCGTGACGATCCGTCCGGTTTGGACCAAGCGCGGTCTTCGGTTCTGGATCGACTGCATGTACATGCACCGATATGACCAGGTCAAGCCCGTCGCACGACGCGCGCATCGTTAATTAGCCCCCCCCCCGCCAAGTGGCGCGAGTACCCCTCGCGCCGCTTTTTTAATGCTTGACTTTATTGTTATTTTAATGTATAATTAAATTTGAATTGCCTCTTTCTTTTTTTGGAGAACGACAGTGAACGAACCTTTTGTCCTCGAGGCTGGCCTCGTCGAGATCACACTCGGATTCACGGATGTGAACGATTACTACGACCTCATGGATGCGGTCGAGCGTGTCGGAAGAGAAAGCGCGCACCTCGTCCCTGCGGTCCAAGATTGGGCCTCTGTGCGGAACATCCCGTGCGTCGTCCGGTTCGGGAAATACGCACGACTCGAAGGAGAGATCCTGACGGTCGAAGCGCCGGACTTTTCTCTTGTCCTTGACTTCACAGGAAAGAGAGAAAATATCTGGCAGTTGGCGTTTTACTTCGTCATCTACAATGATGAACACCTGAACACTCTCTCCAACCTCCACAACGTCTGGGCGCCGGGACGTCATATCCCGACCAAGATGTCACCCAAGACCTGGAACGGGTTCCGATTCTGGATCGGATGTCTCTTTCACCGGTTCAATTACCTGAAGCCGGCAGCGAGAGGCCCGCAATGAGACACCAAGCGGCGCGAGCAATCCTCGCGCCGCTTTTTATATATCTAGAAAATTCTTAGATCACTCTTTCTTTAAAGGAAATCGTTTTTCCCGATCAGTCTCGATCACCTCTTTCGCTTCCGCCCGGGCCTGTATCACTAAGGCGCGCATATCGTGAATAAATTTTGCCTCACGACTTTTTGGGTCTTCAGTTCCCTTTTTTAATATTTCCGCCAGTGATTTAAACCAACTTCGTTCTTCCGGAACCTCATTGTCGAGGATCCAGGGCTCAAGAGGACTTAAGAGTCCTTCTTCTTCGAAGCGGCTATCGCATCTCCCTGCAAAATTTTTCCAGATCCTTACCAACTGTTTCGAGACCGGATCGCGGGGGTTGGGTGCTGATAGGCGCAAAGTGCAGAACCAAGATAATAGAGGCTGTTCAAATATCGATCAAGACCGAATAAACTTTGCATCTGCGAGATACGAAATTCGACAGCGGTATCGATCGGTTTATCCGGCGACTGCGATATCTGACGGGGTTTTCTTTCCCGTATACCGGACTTTGCGTCATGCTCGGTTCAATCGGAATTTTTTGGGTCAGTATAAGGAGCAAGCAGACGTTCACCGTCGATCTCCCAACCCGTCGCATCCAGAACCCGCGCAAGCAAATGCGTATTATTCTCCAAATTAAAATCTTTCTCTCCTTTAAAGGTCATACCCCAGATGGTCACATGCAGCGGAAATTTGCCAAAGCTCGGGTCTATCAGCTTCATACCGATCAAAGATTGAACCTCGCGGGCAAGCGTTGTCGGATTATTTGCCGGCGCATCGGCAAATTCCCAGAATTGATCCGCTCCGGCCGGCAAACCCATAGCCTGGGTCGCCTCATATTTTTCTCTCAAGTCATGCAAATATTTTTTCTTTTGCCCGCGGTTCATCTTTTCTTTTTCTCCCGCCGGCAGAACGGCAGCTAAAGGTATCTCAATCTCGATACCAAGCGTTACCCCGTACGGTGATGGGTTGCTTTCTTTATACTCAAGGTGTTCGCGCAGCATGATATCGTTTGCCGAATTTCTTTCAGACCTGTCTTCACCCAAAGCAACCCGTTGAAGATCTTTTACAACCTGTAACCTATCACTCGAAGCAGACATCTCCTTCACCAAGGTCTCTTCTTCGGTCGGAAATATGAAATCAAAGCAGTGTTCTTGTTCTCTCATGTTTTTATTGTTATATGAAACATCACAACAACCAACCGGATCCGCCGCAACCATGTAGACAACCCACCTATTGCATTTAAAATCCTAAATGCTTTAATGGAGTTCCAGGGATGTCCCTTCCAAAAACTTTTAATACAATAATCGTGCTTTTTTATGATAAAAAAAAGAATAATTATTATCGGTGCCGCGGGACGTGATTTTCATAATTTTAATACCGTCTATCGCGACGACAAAGACACTGAGGTAGTGGCATTCACCGCCGCCCAGATCCCGGGAATAGCGGACAGAAAATATCCGCCCGAGCTCGCGGGTAAGCACTATCCAAAAGGTATTGCGATCGAGGATGAAAAAGATCTCGAAAAGCTCATAAAAGAAAAGAAGGTTGATGAGTGCGTCCTTTCGTACAGCGACCTTCCTTACGCAACCGTTATGCACCTCGGCTCTCGCGTACTCGCAGCAGGAGCGAAGTTCTCCATGCTCGGTACGACCGCAACAATGATTAAGAGCAAGAAACCGGTCATCGCCGTTGTCGCCGTCCGAACAGGATGCGGAAAAAGCCAAACATCGCGCCGCGTTGTTGAGATCCTCCGCGAAGCCAAGCAGCGCGTTGCTTCTGTTCGGCACCCGATGCCGTACGGCGATCTCCGCGAACAGATCGTTCAATGTTACGAAACATTGGACGACCTCCAGAAATATAAATGCACCATCGAAGAGATGGAAGAATATGAACCACACATTGCTATGGGGAGCGTTATCTATGCCGGCGTTGATTACGGCGTGATCCTCAAAGCCGCAGAGAAAAAAGCCGACACCATTATTTGGGATGGAGGCAACAACGACATGTCATTCTACAAACCAGATCTCACCATTACCGTCGCTGACCCGATGCGCCCCGGACATGAAGCCGCTTACTACCCCGGCGAAGTGAATTTCCGCACAGCCGACGTTATTGTCATCAATAAAGTAGACTCTGCCAAACCTGAAGATGTGGCTATCGTCGAAGAAAACGCTAAAAAATACAACCCGAAGGCCAAGATCATCAAAGCGGAATCCGTACTCACGGTTGACGACCCTTCTGTTATTAAAGGCAAACGCGTACTTGTCGTTGAAGATGGTCCGACCCTCACCCACGGTGAAATGAAAGTCGGTGCGGGAACCGTTGCCGCATTGCGCTTTGGAGCATCCGAGCTTGTTGACCCGAGACCTTATATTGTCGGCACAATGAAAGAAACTTACAAGCACTATCCGAATATCGGCACGCTCTTGCCCGCAATGGGATACAGCAAGAAACAAATTAAAGACCTCGAAACAACGATCAATAACACCGTATGCGATTCTGTCGTTATCGGCACACCGATTGATCTCTCCCGTTTCATCAAAATCAATAAACCGTTCACTCGCGTAAATTACGAACTCTCCCTTGACGCCAAAGCCGAGCTCAAGAAAGTGATGAAAGCGAAAAAACTGATCTAAAAAAAATAAATTATATGGCGAAAAAAACGAGGGTTGTTATCGCTCTCGGCGGTAACGCCATTCAAAACAAGGGCGAGTCAGGAACGCACGAACAATCTCTGGCAAATGTTCGCGCTACCATGAAAGCGATCGCTCCTATCGCCGAAGATCCGTCTTACGAGGTTATAATTACCCATGGCAATGGTCCGCAGGTCGGCAACCTCCTTATACAGAACGCCGCAAGCAGTCAGGTCATCCCCAGTATGCCGCTTTTTGTGTGCGGGGCGATGAGTCAGGGCGAGATTGGATATTGGATCGAACAATCGCTCGGAGATTTCTTCGACGCGAACCGATGTCCTAAACATATCATCACCCTTCTCACACAGGTCGCAGTCAAAAAAAATGATCCGGCCTTCAAAAAGCCGTCCAAACCGGTTGGGCCGTTCTACACAGAAGAAGAAGCTAAAAAGCTCTCCGAAAAAACAGGATTTGTCTTTGTCGACGATTCGGGACGTGGATGGCGCCGTGTGGTTGCATCGCCGGAACCGATCGACATAGTCGAACGAGTGGCTATCCGCGAGTTGGTTAAGGGTGGAAATGTAGTGATTGCCGCCGGCGGCGGCGGAATTCCGGTTATCGAAAGAGGAACACGCTTTGAAGGAATAGATGCCGTTATAGACAAGGATAAAACCGGGGCGCTTCTCGGTTCTCTTCTCAATGCCGATATCTTCATTATTCTTACGGCGATTGAAAAAGTAATGCTCAACTTTCGCAAAGAGAACGAAACGGCGATCGACAAAATGACGACTGAACAAGCGAAAAAATATATCAAAGAAGGGCACTTCGCCGAAGGAAGCATGAAGCCGAAGATTGAAGCCGCACTGGCATTCATTGAAAATAAAAAGAACAGAAAAGTGCTTATCACCGACGCAAAACATTTCCGCCAAGGTCTGATTGGCAAAGCGGGAACGTGGATTATGAGATAAATAATAATCTCCTATGAGACACATACTTTCTCTTAAAGAACAATCAAAAAAAGATATCCTCGATATTTTATCGATTGCCCAAGCGCTCAAGAAAAAAAGAAAGGCCGGAAAGGTTACCAATCTTCTTCCGAATAAAACACTGGTGATGCTCTTTCAAAAGTCCTCCACAAGGACAAGGCTTTCGTTCGAAGCCGGCATGACCGAACTCGGCGGGCACGGGATCTTCCTTGACATGAAGACCTCGCAGTTCGCTCTCACTGATTTTGGAGACGAGATCCAAGCCGTCATGCGCTTTGGCTCGGTACTCATGTTCCGCGCTTTGAAGGCCGCCGATGTCGCCAAGGCTGCGAGCTATAACCAAATTCCAGTCATCGATGCCTGCAGCGAGAAATACCACCCCGCGCAAACACTCGGCGACCTTTTGACTATGATAGAACATTCAAAGGGGCTGAGGAACGTGAAAAAGGTGGTCTGGCTTGGTATCGAGAACAATGTATCGAATACGCTACAGCTTGCATGCGCGAAGCTCGGGATCAAGGTCGTCATCGTCGCACCGGAAGTCAATAAAGGCAGCGTCGACGAAGAGTTGAACAAGATGGCCGAAGCGACGGGGAACGTCACGCGAACGCTCGACCTCAAGGCCGCGCTTAAGGACGCGGATTACGTTCATACCGACACATGGATGGATATGGAATTTTTTGAAGGCGGAAAAGTAAAAGTGGATTTCCAAAAAGAATACGAGCGCCGAAAAAAATTATTCATGCCATACCAGCTGAATGCCAAGCTTATCGATACCTACGCGCCGAAAGCAAAAATAATGCACTGTATGCCCTGTCATGTCGGCTACGAAATCTCCCGCGACGCCATCGACCATAAAAATTCCGTGATCTTCGACCAGGCCGAAAATCGCATGCATATTCAAAAAGCGATCATTCTCTGGCTCCTCGGGAAAAAGGTGGCGAAGTAATGACAGACAAAAAATAGGGACATAAAAAGTCGCGCAGGTTTCTGCGCGACTTGTCCTTTTAGTGGGACTGGGTTCCCTCTTACTTCAAAAGCGGAACGATCAGTCCGCTAAACTCCATAGAATACCCACTGTCATCGGGGAGCTCTTCCATGCTAAGCGGTGGATTTTCGAACGGCAGTAATGTGTCCAGGAGCACAATGATATTATTGGCATCTTGTTCTTTTCCGGCAACGCCGTCAACCAGAGTAAGTCTGACTTTAAGGTCTTTGATCTGCGTACGCTTCGCGGAGAGATGACTCCGAATAAAGGCGCGCTCCGCAGGAGACAGATTATCGGGAAGAATTTGCACATCCGCCGACGCATATACGTCATTGACGTCGTCGGAGCTTATCACACCATTCAGCACGAGCACGGCGAGCAGTTTGTTGAGATCAGTCCTGCAAAAGATAACGTTTTTGGAGAAGCCAAACACATCGTCTCGAACCCGGCCATGCGGATAGGGAGTGCTGCATCTGCATTTTTCAAAAGTCGCTGACATTTGATATCCCTCTTTGGTTTTGTCGTTCAATTAAGCGGGAACGAAACCGCACTCTCTTTACTTACTCCGTTTGAAATATATCACTCTAAAAAATTATGTCCAACGAAACCCACCAGCCCGATCAAAAAAAATTATTAAGACACCAGCCCCCCATTTTTTTCAAGGTCTAACCTGATTTCTAAGGAGCGAAGCGACTATAAAAATGGAAATACCTTTGTGGTACTCCTTTCCGCCCAATGACGAATCCTCCCACTGGAGGAAAGGAAAGACCTTTGTCAGCAATTTTTCACCACATTTCATTATAGCTATTCGACCCAGGATTTTTCGATGAGATTCGTTTTGTTTTTTTACGACGTATCGAAGAGGGCTGTACAAAAGTACAGCCCCGAGATCGTTGTGAAAAAAGAAAACGAAGATCGCGAAAAAGACGGGTCGAGCTATTTCAATTCAAAGGAGACACTCACTGTGGCAGAAACTACTTTTTCCTTGGTCGAAAGATCATACGTCCCATAATCCGAAACATCCGTCGAATTCGGGGCGAGAACCTGTATCACGCCCGTTCGCGCGCTTTTGAGAGTGCCAACCTTAACGCCAGTACCGCTCGCAATGGCCTCGGCGCGAGTTTGCGCATCCTTAGTGGCTGCCGCAAAAAGTTGAGGGCGAAGAGAATCGAGCTTGGTGTAATAGTATTCCGTGTTCTGATAGTCCGCAATGATCCCCTGATCGATGAGCATCGTAAGTTTTCCCGCGAGCAGATCCACTTTTGCAATATCTTTGTCCTCAACACGCACTTGTTGGCGAATATTGTACCCCGCAAGGTTCTCGGGAGTTTGAGAATAATCGCCCTGCTTCGAAGAATATACGGTATCGCTCTGAATGGGCAAGAAGGTTATCGAGCTTTCTGAGATGCCGACACCGGTGATGAATTTCTTTATTTTCGCCGCATCACTGTTCGCGAGCGCAAGCGTTTCTTTTAGATTATTGACTCCGGCATGACGAGTAAAGGTCGCCGACCATTTGGCGAGATCTGAAGTAACATTGGTCTTTGCCGATCCGGTAACGGCAATGGAATTATCCGCGGCGCGGTTGGCCATAAAATAACCGTGAACCGAAAGCCCCCCAAGTATCGCGACGGCAAAAATCGCCGACGACCACAAAACGGCTTTTGATACATATTCAACCCAAGTGTTTTCTTCTTTTTTCATAGTATATTTATTGTAGCATCGGATATCTCGAACTTAAAGTGCAAAAATTAAAGACTTGACAAAATATTCTAATGAATGTATAATTAAATTCTCGTTGTTCACCGAGGAAAAGAGATGTTGACCCTTACTTTTGAAGTTCGCCTCCCTGGAGGCGAGTATGTATACGTCAACAAGGAGCTGTTCCTTGTCGGCGATGATGTAGACGCAGTGGTCAAAGCTGCTGTCTCGCAAGTTGAGACGCAGCTCGGTGGCAAGGTCACTGACCTCGCCCCTGCGGAATAGGGGGCCCCTTGCCGCCCCCCCCACGAAGCCGGAGACCCCGGCTTCTTTTTATTTTAGTTTCGCCCAGATTCCTTGATCTTCTCCGCCATCTATTTTAAATATAGATATACCCTTCACTCCGAGTTTTTTGGCAAGCGCAACTTTATCCCCGGCTGCCGAGGCGTCACTCCACCATACGAGCCGTGTGGTCGTCGCATTATCCGCGGCGTCATGATACATAAAACTTATTTCTCCCGCCGAGTTTCTCGTCGTTGTCACATTGTTCTTTGCCGCGAGAGCAAGCGCTTCGGATGGGTTGATTGCGCTTAATTCCGTATACTTAAATTTCGTCCCCGACACAGTTATTTTATACACATAACCATAGGTCGGAATCCCTATGACGATCTTTTTCAAACTTATCTGTTTGGCGGCAAGCTTGACCACCTTCTCGACCCAAAGCGGATCGGAAACGGGTGCATAAGGAATGCCTGCCTTCTGGGCCGAATTCAATTTCAAATCTATGAACTGCTGATCGTAGGCCATGATGCGTACACTGTCGCAATATTTATTGAAAGCCGCGTAATCATTGGCATATGCGATATCTTTGGGCGCAACGCTAAACCGAGAATCAAGCGGCGTCCGCGCTTCGACCGTGCAGATCAATATTTTTTTCTGTTGATGGAGAGTCGATGAAAGCTCTCCCAAAAAATAAGAAAAATAATTGTAGGTGTCTGCGAGTTTTCCTTCGTAGTCGATATCCACTCCGTCAAAATTGTTTTTTGCAACCATATCGGTAATCGCTTTTTCGTGAGCAAACCGAAGTTTGTAATTACTCAACACTTTATGTATGGCATTCGCGTCGGTCCATGCGACCGTTGGGACAATCTTGACATTTTGTTTTTTGGCAGTTGTCCGAAGTGACAGCCATGGTTCCGTCGTCATTTTTGCGGTATCGATAAGCGTGCCGTCTGACTTTACGGTATACGAAAAAGGGCTCACTTCCGAAAAAACCGAAATATGGGCGATAACATCTGCGGTGCTTGAGGCCTTTTTCCAATATGGAAGCCATCCCGCCACAAAAAGTTTTGGCGAGGCGGCGAGAGAGATCGACGGGAAAAGGACGAGCAAACCGATAAGAAAAATTATTTTCCGGACGTTAGACATCGGTTTTACTATAACACAAAGGAAAAATATTGACAATTTCTTTTTTCTAATATATTGTAAAAAGCGGTTCAATTAAAAAGAGGCGAACGAGAGTGAAAATAACTTTATCAAAAAGAGTCAAAAGTTCTCTTAGTTGGACAGGACTCGTAGGGGGGGGCTGCTCGTTCTAGCGATTGCCGTCTCCTTGCTCAGCAAGGATACCTGGATTTTATGGGCGTATCTCGTCGCAAGCCCCGGTGCAATGTTCGGTTTTCTTTTTTTCTACACGAAGGACAGTGGTAGCGATACTCCTACGGTATATCTTATCGCCGGCACTCTGTGGCTTATATTCGCTCCATCCGTTGTGGATTATTTCGTTATCGGTCTTCCGTCCAAAAACGAGGTGATGCTCATATGCGATGGGCCGGAACTTGTAAGAAAAGATCCCGGTTTCGTCTATTACAGAGACCTTCCTAAGGGGCTGACGGCGCCGTACAGAGAAAGAGCTTACGAAAAAGGAGTAAACTTTTACGATCTGAACTCCGAAAACCATAAAAAAATTCGCGGGAAGATAAATGTAAACTCGGTCACCGTTTCGTATACCCCGACGTGTTCTGTGTTACCCCGAAAGGCCGATATGGCGGTCGAGAAAATCGCCCAGAGGATCAAGGACGAGGTAGAAAGTGGGGCGGTCTATGACCCGCGAGAGCTAAAAGAACGGGTCGAGCAGGATTTCCGAGCCGAAACAGGGTTGCCCGATTCGGTCAAAACTAAAGTCACGTTCTTTCAGGACGGAGTTCCCCCCTAAATCAAAAGGACACCCCCGCCGCACCTCGCGGCGGGTTTTTCTTTTAAAGATTGCGGACCGTTTTTAGTTAAAAACTAAAAATATTGATAGACAAGGGTTTTATCAATTTTTGTTCGCATATATTTATACTACTTGACATTATATTATAAATAGTTTAGAATACAACCTCGGTTCAATCAAAATAGAAAGGAAGAGGAAAGAAAATGACAAAGTTTCCGAGCCTGAAGACCCTCGCCGTCGTGTCCAGTGCTGCATTCGCGGCCGTCGCGCTTTTCGCTGCGGTGGTGTTGGAGAGCTGGGAGATGTTCATCTTTGGGCTTCTGGTTCCTGGCCCCCTGTTGATACTGAAGGCGTACTTCAGTGTCGACAAAAACGTGTTCTCGGCGTTTCTTGCTTTCGCCATGGGCCTTTCCTACGTGCTTGCGTACCCTGTAATTGTGGACACGGGGTACCACGCGATCGAACACATGCAACACCCGTGGCTAATCTGCACCAGGGAGGATGGATCCAGGTTCATCAATCGCTGCATAGTAACGGGCTGAACGTCCGGCCCCGCCGCATCTCGCGGCGGGTTTTTTGTAAAAAATATTATTTTTTGTAAAGAGAAAATGGAACAAACTTTTTACAGACAAAGCATCTTCCACGTATTGTTTTTCTCGTAGAATAAGCAAAAGCTCGAATTCCTCCGTTTTCCCAAACGGAAATTTGACGACGACAAGAAGGACAACCGAGCATCCACTGCTCCGATTCTTTCTGCAAAATAGCAAACCATTTTTTTGGAAGAATTCTTTGTAAAAATAAATGATGTTGATCCGGCATAGTTTTTTTATTTTTTCTTTTCCCACACCTCGCCTTGTCTCACCAATAGTTCGTCTTTTTTCTCTGGCTCGGCCATTATTTCTTCAACCGCACGCTCCATGCGAACCCCTTGCGAACCTTTAACAAGGACGACATCACCGTCATCAATAATTTTTTCCAAATACTTTCCCGCCTCTTGGGCCGTATCGAATTGATAGATGTTCTCTTCGCTCATTCCCACATCGAGAGCCGCATCGGCGATAAAGCGCGCACGAATTCCAACCGTTACGAGAACATTGCAAAACGAGGCCGCATGAGTTCCGACCTTTCGATGTTCTTCCTTGGAATACTTCCCGAGTTCAAGCATATCCCCGAGAACGGCAATTTTTTTACCGAAAGTTTGCAGTTCACGGAGCGATTCAAGCGCCGCGTTCATGGCAACAGGCGACGCGTTATAAGAATCATCGATTATCAGCGCTTTTTTGATCGCAGGGATTATTCTCATACGACCGACGGGTGGTGCGATCTTTGCAAGCCCCTCGGAAATATCAAGTACGTTTATTCCCGCACAGAGCCCTACGGCGGCAGCCGCAGAACCGGCATATGCCGCAGTCTTTCCCATAGTACCGTAGATTCGGACAGGAGCACTTTGGCCTCCGGTATTTATTCGAAAAAGTATTCCCGCAGGAAGTTTTCTTTCAAGATCGTCTTCACCGTAAAGCACACTGAGATGTGATGCGAGTACATTCGAACCGTCTTCAAAGCCGTATGTTTTGAGCTTCCCCTGCCATTTTTCTTTGAGCGCGAGAACTTTTTCGTCGTCATGATTCAAGACAAGCAACCCGTCTTTTTTAAGAGACCTGAGCATTAAACTTTTCTCCGCGATAAGCGCCTCCGGCGAAGAAAAATATTCCACATGCACGGGGACTTCCGCAAAACGGGTAACGATAAGCATATCCGGGTGTATCCAAGAAGCGGCCTGTTTCATATCGCCGGGGCGATCAACCCCGATCTCAAGGATGAGCCACTCCGGATATTTGTGTCTCCAGAGGATAAGCGCGAGCCCTGACCACAATATTTTTATCCATCCTATCGGGTCATACCAAGCGTTGTCGCAGCCAAAAACGGTCAGCGGTATCCCTATCTCCGAATTAAAACTTTTCGCGCTTTTTCGGACAAAGAATTTACGCGCAAAAACCTCATAGACCGCATCTTTGGTCGATGTCTTTCCAACACTCCCTATGACTGCGATGATCTTGGGTTTATATTTTTTAAGAACAGCAGACGCTTCCGCGCGCAAAATTTTTGTTATTATTTTCTTTGCTATTTTTTTCATATTTTTTGTTTTTTGGGCTTATCCACAGACCACTTGACTTTTTTGGTTACAAACATATAATACACCTAAATCAACACGAAAAAGGGTCCGAACGGTGCCAGTGCCTAAGGCACCTTTTTCTTTGCATATTGGATCTTTCGTTTTATTTGAGGTGATTCAAGATGACTAAAAAACTGATTGCTTAAACTTTTGTACAAAGAAGAAGCAAATGACATATTTGGGAAAAGTATTTTCAAGAATTTATTTTTTCGTATCAAATAATCTATCATCTTTTTATAATCACCATCTCCGGAAACAATCACCACCTTGTCCATTTCGTCATTGTCAACAAGATTTTTCATAATCTCAAAGACAACATCGGTATCGACATTCCCCTTTTTATTTGTTTTCAAATTTTCGTTGTGTTCCCTAAAAATAACAACGAAACCGGCTTTTTGGATACTACTGTAGAGATCCTGTTCTTCCTCTTTTACAAATCCCAAAAAGTAATATGCTTCTTGTACTTTATACTTATCTTTAAGATATACGCGCAACTTACGCAGGTCAACCTTCCATTTATCCTGTGCCGTTCCGAGATACAAATTCTGTCCATCTATAAAAGCAAAGTTATTTGGCTTATTGATTTTCATACTTTCTTATAGTCCTTCTTTATTGTGCCACTTTTTTAAATCGGAGCGTATGTATTCCAAATAGTCCAATCGCCTCAAACCACCATGAAGGCTATTAAAAAAGCCACCCCAAATTCTTTCCGGTAGACCTATCGCGAAAAATACGGCTCGAACGATTATCTGTCGGGGGGGATTTCATAATACGTCAACAGGAACTTCGCCAACTGCATAAACGGATCGGTCAATGTATGCGACGCGAACTCTTCGCCCTGGGGGTTAACAACATACAAAAAGACGATGAATTTTGGATCGTATGCGGGGAAATAACCGAAAAAAGAATGCAGATACCTGTCCGTATAATACCCTTTTCCACCCCCTTGCGATATCTCGGCAGTACCGGTCTTGGCAGCAACGCTGTAATTGGGTATCTTTACTGTACCGTTAAGGAGTGCCTTGTCAACCACAGTAACAAGCATGCGTGTTATTTTTTCAGATGTTTCGGGTTTGAGAACGCGGGGTCCCGGTTCAAGATTATTGTCCTTAGTGATTCCGGCCGGATAAATCGTCTGTTTGAGCAAATGCGGTTCCGGCAGATACCCCCCGTTCCCGAGAGAAGAAAGAGCGCGGGTAATTCCGATCGGGGTCAGAGATATGCCATGACCGAACGCTGCCGTCGCATGTTCAACATCACGTGGTTCTTTAAGGTTTTCCGTATCGCCCGCCGCCTCGGCGTGCAGGTCAATTTTGGTCGTCTCGCCAAGGCCATACGCGTTCATATAACTACTGAACTTGGTTCGCCCCATCTGTTTCATCACATACACCATTCCCGTGTTCAACGACTGATTGAGTACCTCCTGCATCGGTATCTTATTCCCGCGTCCTTTTCCGTCGTAATTTGATATTTTTTCCTTATCCACAATTATGTATCCGAGGTTGTCATTATAGGTACTGCTTGCCGTCACCGAACCGGCATCTATCGCCGCCGCCATAGCAAGCGGCTTCACCACGGAACCCATTTCGTATCTGCTTCCTATGAGGGGGTTATTAAAAACAGAAACATTCTCTTCTCTCGAAACGTCGTTGGGATCAAAGTTCGGAAGCGATGCCATCGCATAAATTTCTCCGGTCTTCGGATCCATAATAATTCCCCCGATCTCCCCACCGTTATATTTTTCTTTAGTATCTGCAAGCTGCTTTTCAAGAGACGATTGAACGGTCGGCTCTATAGTAAGCGCGATATCTCCTTTGATCTTTGCCGATGGGTCGATCACGTTTCCGACGGAAGAAAAAACCTCCGCAAAAAAGTTCATTTTCGGGCCTCCGTCATTTTTATTCAGAAGGATATCATAGTAGCTCTCAAGACCATAACGACCGGAAAGTGTCACCCCGTCGGATTCATAGCCCACGAAACCGAGAATATGCGAAGCGCTATTTCCACCGGGATAATACCGCCAATGCTCGCGATAAATACTCACGCCGTCGATATCAAGATTTTTTATCTTCCGAGCCGTCTCCTCCGGTATGCGGTGAGCGACTTCTTCATAAGGATCGCCGGTCTTCGACATCTTCAACATAAACTCTTCCCTATCGAGAGGAAACAGAGCGTTCATTTTTTCATAAGCATCTTCGGCGGAAATTTTTTTTACGGCATCCGCAGAAAATTTCTCGGGATTTTCTTCCTGCGCGAACTTTCCCGGATTTATCACGAGAACAAAACCGTTTTTAAGAGTCGCGGCCGCGACGAGATTGCCGTTTTTTTCAGTAAAGTAAATGGTATTCCTATCAAAAGGATCCGAGGCAAGCTGATACTGCCCTTCCGCCTTATCGCGGTAATCAGCACCGCGAACAACCTGCAATGAATAAAGCCGCCCTATAAGAACGGCAGCGATAGAAACGATGATCAAGTCGAGGAAAAGTATCCTCTTTGAAAATTTTCCATTACCTTGCATTGTCGCGCATGGTTAATGCCGAAGTGCGAGATACGTAATCGATTTTTGCGATATCGTGAAAGCCCAAGCTTGCGGCGTAAGGCAGATTGATATTTTGGCCGAGCGAAATATATTGCGATTCAATATCGGAAATTTCCGAATTCAGATCTTTGATACGCTCTTCGGCGACATTCCGATGAACCACACTTAAAATGGTTTTACTCACAATGAACATGTACAAAACAGACGTCGTCACCAAGGCGACAACAAGAAACCAGAATATTTTCTGCTGGATGTCATAGACAGAAATTGCCTTTGCTTGTATTTTCTCGTTCATGACTCTTTATGTTTTATAATGTTTAGTTTTTTTGAATAATGCGAAGCTTTGCGCTTCTTGATCGCGGATTGTTTCGGATTTCTTCTTCTCCTGGAACGATCGGTTTCTTCGTAAATAATGTTCCTTCGCCCGATACTGCTTTTTCTTTAAAAAATACTTTAACGATCCGGTCTTCAAGACTATGGAATGATATGACCGCGATACGTCCTTCGGGGGTCAGCCTCTCCCAAGCGCTTGCGAGCCCTTCCTTAAGCGACTGCATCTCTTCATTCACCGTTATGCGCAATGCCTGAAAGGTCTTGGTTGCGCAATTGATCTTTCCGTTCCGATACCACGCCGGGACTGCGGCTCGGATCACTTCTACAAGTTCGAACGTTGTCTCAATGGGTTTCATACTCCGCACGAGAACGATCTTTTTCGCGATGCTCTTTGCAAATTGCTCGTCGCCGTAACCCATAAGGATCGTGCGTATATTCTCTCCGTCCCACCCGTTCACGATATCTTTCGCCGTGAACGTAACTTGTGAAGGATCCGCCGCAAATGTCATGAGAAGCGGTTCGTCTTTCTTAAAAGAAAATCCGCGCCCCGACAATTCAAGCTCATTGGAACTTAAGCCGAGATCGAACAGTATCTTGTCTGCTTTTTCTATTCCGAGGTCCGAAAGAACCTTGTCCAAATGTCTGAAATTGTTTTCCACAAGTGAGATCTTGGCTTGGCATCCGGAAAGTCTTTTTTCCGAACGCCGAAGCGCGCTTTCGTCCTGATCAATGCCGATAAGGTGTCCCTTTTTTCCGAGCAATGGACAAATAACGCTGCTGTGGCCTCCTCCGTTTATGGTCATATCGACGAATGTCTCCCCGCTTTTAACGGAAAGACCCGATACGACCTCTTGTAAAAGAACGCTTACGTGTCCTTCCTTCTGCTGTTCTGAGTCTGTCATTTTTTTCCGGGGTTAGAACACTCCTACTTCTCCTAACTTCTGTGCTAAAACATCAGCTTGTTCGGTGATCTTTTTCTTGTACTCGGTCCATCTTTCGTCGTCCCATATTTCAGCTCTGTCATGGACGCCGGCAATGATCACCTTTGCCTTAAGCTCTGCGAACTCTTTCAAAAAATCCGGGATCAGAACGCGTCCGAGCGAATCAACATCCGCCTCGACCGCACCCGCGAGCATAAATCTTCCGAATCCGCGTGTGTCTGCCTGCCCGATAGGAAGCTCCGATAATTTCTGCGCGATCTTTTCCCACTGTTTGATCGAATAGAGGAATAAACACTTATCAAGTCCGCGTGTCAGGACAACCGTCTTCCCCATTTCTTTTCGAAACTTTGAAGGCAGCGAAAGTCTTTTCTTCGGATCCAGAGTGTGAGTGTATTCTCCCAGTAACATTTTGTATAAAAATTAAGGTTTTGAGGCGCCGAACCCTATCAAAATCCGACGCCCGAGACCTTTTCCCAACTTCCAGTGCCAATACCATGTGGTTTAAAGCATTCCACTTCATTCCACTTGCTTCTACTTTATACCACTTGAACCCTCTTTGCAACATAATTTATCCACAGTTTCCCACTTTTTAGGTAACAAAAAAACGCCCGAAGATCGGGCGCGTCACACTAACGACTAATAAGCGTGCCAACTGCGACCAGCCAGGTGCCGATTGTGCCGTTTCCGAGAAGTACGCCAAAGATGACACACAGTAATGGTCCGAGGCAGAAAATATACTCCGTGAGGCGATATTCGACCCAATGGCGGCCATAGCCCCACTTGCCGTAAATCTCCACCCCAACAAGAGCCAAGAGAAGGAACAATGGCCACCATGACCCAAGCACGGGACAAATCAGCCCGAGAATAAGACCACATGCGAAGCCAAACACAAACCTCAAGATTAAAAACAACATTTCATCCTCCTTCAGTTTGAATAGCGAACCCGGTAAAATATACCATAAAGAAAAAAAGGTACAAGCGCACACCAAGTAGAGACTTCTCTCCTCTTCCCTGAACGACTTATCCTTTTATTTTTTTCTTGTCCTCTTCCAATACTCTTTTGATAGTTCCGTCATGCATGGCACTGCTCACATGCTTTACTTTTTGTTCAAAGAACCAAAGAACAGTGAAAACAAAAAGTGTTAAAAGAGTTGAGAACAATGCGAGAGAATAGAGACCGAAACCGCAAAGCATTCCGACCGCCGCAGCCACCCAAAGGCCCGCTGCCGTCGTAACATTGTTTACATCACCATTTCTGACAACGATAAGACCGCCGCCCAAAAATCCGACACCGAGAACGACCTGCGATGCCACACGAAGCGGATCGAAGTCCGTGGCCCCCATATACTGTGCCGCGGCTACGAGCGACCCGACAACAAAGATCGCAGCACCAAGAGACACAAGACCGTACGTCCGCATTCCTGCGGTCTTGTGAGCAAAGTTTCTTTCAGCGCCGAGCAATATTCCAAGGAATACCGCCACCATCAATCTCAAAAAAAGTTCGCTTTGTACAAAAAAATGTTCCATAAAAAATGAATGACGAAAAGTTTTTACTCTTTCACGCCCAAGAGCTCAACATCAAACACAAGCGTCGAGTTCGGCGGGATAGTACCCATATCTTTGTCTCCGTAAGCAAGCGATGCCGGAATAACAAGCATGCGCTTTCCTCCAACTTTCATACCGACGACTCCTTCGTCCCACCCTTTTATAACCTGCCCGGTTCCGAGGACAAAAGAGAACGGCTGACCGCCATGATCAGCGTTGGAGTCAAACTTTGTTCCATCGGTAAAATAGCCAGTGTAATTAACAGATACTGTTTTTCCCGCTTCAGCAACAGCACCGTTGCCGACTTCCGTTTCAATTTTTTGCAACTCCTTGACGTCTGTTATATTCATATCTTTTACTGATTCTTGTACCTGAGACTGCTGATCCGTCTTTAATGTGTTTTGTTCCGGTGTGCGAGAAACCACATACCACGCAACGCCGAGAGAAACAGCGACGATAAGGAATGGACGAAAAAGTTCATTTTTCATATACAAAAATCTGATTTAGATGATAATGATTTATTATATCAGAAATAGACCATGAGACAATACGATGGATAACCCCACCCCTCCGTCCCATTACTTCCCTTTCACTACTTCTAATATTTTCGCCTTTGTCTGATTTCCAAACCTTCCGTATCCAGTGGTTATAGGGGTGCCTTTGCAGATTTTCATTTCTTTGCACTGGAATTTCTGTACAGCGAGCTGTGTTTTTAGACCGTAATAATTAGACTCACGTCCAGCAGAGCCGGCACCTGTTATCGAGACGATATATCCGAGAGCGTTTAATGTTTTCTGAAGAGTAACAACATCGTTTCCGATTGTCCCAGAAGTTATCGGCCGAGGAAAAGAAGAAGTGGCGACCGAAGAAAGAGAAGAAGTGGGAAAAAACACAGCGGCCGGATTTTGAATGTATGACAGCGGAGGCAAAGGAGTGACGGGCGGTGCCACGACACCGATTACTGGGGGGATATAGACAATAGCAGCACCCCCGCAACTCAAGGCGGTTTTTGTTGAGAGAAAAGCAGGGGGTGTTTCGACCCCATCTCCATTACGATGTTTTACCGAATAAGAGTACGTATTTCCACAAATGAGCCCGGTATCAGACCAAGAGTTAGTCTGTATCCAGCCGGAGCTTGCTCCGTCGCGAGAGAAATAATAACCAGAGGAACCTGTCGTGGCGTTAGGAAAAGAATCAACAGAAAGAGTGATAGCGGTTTGTTCGAGAGAGGCCCTGAAGTTAGAGGGGGTCGGAGCAAGAGTGTAGACAGTGCCACTGATTCCGTAAGAACTCATATTCGCGTTAATGTCGTTAAATCGGACGTCGTAGGTATAGGAAGTGTTAGCAGTAAGACCCGTGTCGATTACGGAAGTAGTAGTGGTAGCAACGAGACTAAGGTTAGTTGAAGAGTTTCTTCTTGTTTGCCATTGTGAAAGAGGAAAGGAAGCGAGAGTAAGGTATAAAGGTTTGTTAATAACAATGGAGTCAATAGTGGAAGTGCCGAAAGTCGGGGCACCGACGGATGACGGAGGAGTATTATCGACAGTGACAACAACGGGAGTGGAAGTAGCGTAGCTTCCACCAGCACTAACAGCGACAGCAGTAAGGACCTTAGTCCCCAAAGAAGTGGACGTGGTATCCCAGGTGGTTGCGTATGGAGGAACGGTATCTTCGACCCCAACCTGCACGTCATTGACATAGAACGTCACACCGATGATGTCGTCGTGATCGGTCGCAATGAGAGTGACAGTGCCGCCAAGAGTTACTCCGGAGGAAGGTGAGAAAATAGAAACGGTTGGAGGAGTAGGGACATCACACAGGGCGAAGTAGGCGGAGACTTTCCCACCGGCAAGAGAAAACACACCACCAGCATAAAGAGAAGAAACAGTAGAAACATATAATAGAGCTGAAATGGAATTATTCATACCAATACCAAGATTACCCCACGCAGAGCCATCCCACTTGGCAATATAGTTCGCCGAAACACCTCCGGCTAAAGTGAAATCACCACCGACATAAAGAGAAGAAGATCCGGAGTCATAAACAAGGGCTTTAGCGACATCGTTCAATCCAGAACCAAGAGCACTCCACGCAGAGCCATCCCACTTGGCAATATAGTTCGCCGAAACACCTCCGGCGCTGGTAAAATAACCCCCGGCGTAAAGAGAAGAAGATACGGAGTCATAAACAAGAGAGAAAACCGGGTTATTCATCCCCACATCGAGGGGGCTCCAAACAGAACCATTCCATTTGGCGACATAGTTCGCCGAGACACCTCCAGCACTAGTAAAATAACCCCCAGCATAAAGAGAGAAAGATCCGGGGTCGTAAGCGAGGACCTTAACAGAATTACTCACCCCTGTACCGAGAGCGCTCCATGAAGATCCGTTCCATTTAGCAATGCGATTTACCGTAACGCCGCCTGCAGTAGTGAAGCTGCCCCCAGCATAGAGGGAAGATGATATGGAATCATAGACGAGAGTATCAACAGAATTATTCACCCCTGTACCGAGAGCACTCCATGAAGAGCCGTTCCATTTAGCAATACGATTTACAGTAACGCCGCCTGCAGTAGTGAAATTACCGCCAGCATAGAGGAAAGAATTCACGGAATCGCAAACTAGGGAGAGAACAAAACCATTCACACCCGTACCGAGAGCACTCCATGAAGAGCCGTTCCATTTAGCAATGCGATTTACCATAACGCCGCCTGCAGTAGTGAAGCTGCCCCCAGCATAGAGGGAGGAAGATCCCGCGTCGTAAGCGAGGGCGTTAACAGAGCCGTTCATCCCAGCACCGAGAGAAACCCAAGAAGTTCCATTCCATTTTGCGATATAGTTTACCGAAACGTCGCCGGCAGTAACTATGTACCCTCCGACATAAAGAGAGGAGTTTGCAGCGTCATATGAAAGAGAACGAACAGTACTATTTGTACCAGTACCAAAAGCGCTCCACACAGAGCCATCCCACTTGGCAATATAGTTCGCCGAAACACCTCCGGCAAAAGTAAAATCACCACCGACATAAAGAGAAGAAGATTCAGAGTCATAGACGAGAGACAGGACACCATTGTTTATACCAAGACCAATCCCCGTACCGAGGGCATTCCAAGCAGAGCCATTCCACACAGCGACGTAGTTCGCCGAAATGCCTCCGGCAGTGGTAAAATAACCTCCGGCATAAAGAGAGGAAGATTCTGGGTCATAAGCGAGGCTATATACAAGATTATCCATCCCAGCACCAAGAGCGCTCCATGCAGAGCCGTCCCATTTGGCAATGTAGTTCGCTGAAATACCTCCAGCAGTAGTAAAAAACCCCCAGCATAGAGAGAGAAAGAAACAGGGTCGTAAGTGAGAGCATTAACAAAACTATTCACCCCTATACCGAGGGCATTCCAAGCAGAGCCATTCCACATAGCGACGTAGTTCGCCGAAATGCCTCCGGCGGTGGTAAAATAACCTCCGGCATAAAGAGAAGAAGACCTGGGATCATAAGAGAGGGCGGATACAAGATTGTTGACGCCAGTACCAAGAGCACTCCACGCAGAGCCATCCCATTTTGCGAGGTGGTTTACAGTAACGCCGCCTGCCGTAATGAAGTTACCCCCAACATAAAGAGAGGAAGACACAGGATCATAGACAAGGGCGAGAACATCCGCATCTGTTCCTGTCCCGAGAGCACTCCACACAGAGCCATTCCATTTGGCAATATGGTTTGCTAAAGCCTCACCCACAATCGTAAAATTTCCCCCAATATACAAGGTGTCTGTAGTGGTTGAATAAACAGTCGCAAAAATAGGACCATTCGCCCCTGGCATACCAAACCCTCCCGACCAGTCACTATCAGAAATCGTCGGGTCGATACGAATCGGATATGTCGCGTCATTATCATCAACTTGTATAGAGAAATGTGTATTATCGGAGACAAGAAACTTCGATGGGAGCAACTTCCCTTTTGCATCAATTGTAGAAAGTTTTCCATATGTGAGAAAACGGTTATTCTCAGTAATAGTGATCCGCACACCTGGCCCAGAGGGTTCAGCGGTTGCACCAAAAAGTCTTACAGAGAGAGTAAGAGAAGAATTACCGACTGGTTTTTTAGCAATGATAAAGTCTTGAAGAATACCATCGCCAGAAGAAGATATCTCTTCTTTAACAGGGTACTTATCGAGAGTGATAATGTTTTCTGAAAGAGAAAGTGCGCCGGTTTTTGGAAGAAACGTTTCATTCAATTTCTCAGGAATAATCATAAAGGAGCCTTTCTTCTCGTCTTTGGAGATAGAATTTACGAGAACACCAGACGAAACAACGAGAGCGTCGAGGGCTTGTAGAGAAGAACGGAGATACATACCGTCGGGGGTTGCAGTAACAATAAAAGAAGAAGCGCTCATCTGTTTTCCAACACTTATACCAAGTTGGTCAACCGGAATTGTTTTTGTCTCTTCCGCAAAAGCAGACGGTGTAAGGAGAAAATTCAAAAAGAAAAAAGAAACAATCAAAAGCAAATACACTACGGCACCGACAAGATAATCTTCTCCAAAACCTCTCGCTTTTATTTTTAAAGAAATAACCATTTTTTTGAATCTGTTTAAATTAAATTTTTAGAGATAATAATGAACCATTATATCAGAAGCACCAAACGTGACAAAAAAATTTCCATTTTCCAATTCTTGCTGTATAATAAAATACAAATATTATTTACCTATGTCTAAAAAAAATTTAATTACCTGCGTTAATATTCTTTCACTAGCTCCTATTCTCATTTATCCGGTAGTATTTATCTCCGGAATAATGTTTTTTGACTCCCCGAGGTCAAATCAGCAATTTACAACATGGGTTTATTTTTCTCTTTCTTTATTATACCCATTTTTAATTGGCCTTTTCGTCTTCCTCTCTAAAAAATACACTTCTCTGTCCCTCTCCCTTATTGCCCTTATTCCCTTTTTATTTTTTTCATACGAATTGTACAAAACAAACGGGTTTGTGAAATACCGCAGCGATTTTGAGACACGAATAAAAGATTTTGAATGCAACGAAAATTCGTTTTTGTCATTTGAGCCCACTCTTGGCTCTGGGGAAACGGGTCACCTTTTCAAAGGAATAACAAAATTTTCAAACCCCGGGATTTTTTCTTATACAAAGGATTCTCATGTGGCTGAAATTATCGATAATTCTTGGATAATGTTAACTTATGAGAAAGATAGTGACATTCTTTTATGCAAAGACAAAGACGGAAAAACTCTTTCGGAAATATACAAAAAAATCGATGAGAAGCAATATCGTGATATTTTGTTTCCGACAAAAGAAAATAGTCTCTTAATCTGATTATCGCGCCATCATCCCTTCGGCATCTTCGAATTTTATGGACAATATCTTCGAGACGGCATCGAGCCCGACCGTTACGCCATAAATGATGCCGGCATGCGACATGGTTTCGCGGTTGTGTGTGATAATGACGAGCTGAGATGATTTCGAAAGTGTTTCGAGCATTGTCCCATATTTTTGAGAATTCGATTCATCAAGAGCGGCGTCCGTTTCATCGAGCACGAGAAATGGCGGAGGGTTCACCTGCGAGACAGCGAACAAAAGCGCTAGAGATGTGAGCGTTCTTTCACCTCCGGAAAGCGCCTGAATTCCGCGCAATCTTTTTTGAGGAAGAGAGATATTCATTTCAAGACCTTCTTCTTGTTCCTCTTCCGATGCGGGTACCTCACCGCCTTCTGCGCTCAGGATATCATCAGACTCCGACTTTTTCTTTTTTGGCGGCAGAACAACACAAAGAGAGGCCGTCCCTCCACCGAACAGCAAACTGAAAAACTCTTGAAATTGCCGATTGATCTTGGCGAGTCCGTCCGTAAATTCGGTCGAGAGCTTTTCGGAAAGATCGGCGATAAGCGTCCGAAGCGACTCGGCGCTTTTTACAAGATCGTCGATCTCACGCGACAGAAAGGCATCGCGCTCCATCACTTCGTCATATTCTTTCACGACATCTTCCCCACCACCGACGCCGACCTCCTCGATACGGATTTTCATCCGCTCTATCGTTTTCTTTTTTGCCTTTTGAACATCACGTCCTTCCGCAATCGTATCCTCCATGCTGATTGGCAAATCCATATAACTCAGGACCTCACGACCAATGAGCACCCCGGCCTCAATGATCTCGTTCTTAAATTCTTGCTCTTCACGCTCAAGGTCGAACATCTTTGACCGGACCGAATTGACCTTAAGCGCCGCCTCGTTGCGCTGCGACATCATTGTGAACAACTCACGTTCGATATCGCGCGTTTCATCCTTTTCTTTTTCGACCGACATCTTCATTGCGGCGTACATTTCTTGCACATGACTTTCTTCTTCCCTGAGGGAATCCATTTGTCGCTCTATCTCTTCTTTGTCGATGCGCATTTGTTCTACATCCCCGAGATTTTCGGCAACCTTCTCCGTGTGTAGTTCTCGCATTTTTACGGCTTCTTCAATTAAATCACGCAAAAGAACGCGCACCCGTCCCAATGCATCTTTCACACGTTCAATATCGCCATCTTCCAAAGCACTGTCCGATATCTCCTCGATAGTGTGAACAGCCTCGCGCACGCGGGCGAGAGGAATCGGCGCTTCATTCTCAATCTCGGTGTCTTTTCTTTCTTTTTCTTTTTCGCGTCTCTTCATCTCAAACTCTATCATTCCTTCGATTCTTCCGAGACGGCGAGATGCTTCATCTTTTCTGTTTCTTGCCGAACGAATATCGGATTCGAGCTTCAGAACTTCACCGGAATTCATATTATCTTTCCCTGATGCTTCAATATGGCTACGCGCCTCGGATATCTTTTCATCAAGCTCGCGGAGTTCTTTCTCGGGGCCAGCAATCTCCTCCTTCAATGTCTTTCGCGAATGTTCAAGATATAATTCTTCTCTTTTCAGGTATTCACGATAAATACTGGACAAATCATCGCGCATCTTTCGCACCCGCTCGATGCGTTCAACCTGTCTTTTCAAAAAAGTAATACGCGGCGCAAGCTCCTTCCTCAGCAAAGTTATTTCCCGTAGATTTTCTTCGGTTTTTTTGAGTTTCCTTTCACTTTCACTGATCTTGTACTGATAGATCCGAAGGCCAAGCGCATCTTCCACCATAATGCGACGTTCGTGAATGGAGGCAAATAAAAAACGATCCGTCTCACCTTGAGAGATAATGTGGTGTGCAGACGAACCGATATGGGCGACAGAAAGCAACTCCACAATGTCTTTCAGTCGAACGGCCGTGCCGTTGATCATGTACTCATTCGTACCGTCGCGATATACCTCGCGGGAAAGAACAACCTCATCGTAGTCTATGTCAAAAACATGATCGCTGTTGTCAAAGGTTATCGCCACTGTTGCTCGATTCAATCTTCCAACAACTTTAGAACCGTTAAAGATAAGATCCTCACCGCGTTTTCCGCGCATCGACTTCATGGACTGTTCTCCGAGAACAAAACGAAGCGCTTCGGCGACGTTTGACTTTCCTGAACCGTTCGGGCCGACGATTGAAGTAATCGATGCGCCGAAATCAAGCGAGGTTTTCCGCGCGAAAGATTTAAAACCGGTAAGTTCTACTTTTTTGAGGCGAAGCATGTATCTTTATATTTTACATTTTTTTGGGAGTTTTTACAAAAAGAAAAACCCGGCGTTCTCTGCCCGGTTTTTCTTTTTGTGTTCTACGACGACGACACTGCCTCTTTAGAATCCGGCCCAAACCTGTTTGACCCCTTATCTCCTGCGATAAAGGTAAGGATGGTGCCATAGATCGGTACAAGAAGATACCACCCGCTTTTATTCACGTCGTGCATCCTTCGTATTGAAACAGCAGTGGAGGGGGTCAAGACCGCAAACATATATATAAGCAAGATCATGGAATTCAACCTAAGCAGACCTTCACAAAAACCCAAAACCGCGCCCACAAGGGAGTTAAAGAGAACATACATCCAATATTCTCTTCTTGATGCCCGACCCTCGAATACAGCGTATTTCGTTAGCACATCAAGATATTCGTTCATTTTTTTATTTATTTATTTTCAGATCACAGTGTATGGGCTGTTCCGTTCGGAAAACACTTCCACTGCCCGGTCGATGCGCATTCGGTATCACAGCCGGCATAAGTTCCATCGGGACATTGCATTGGTTGTCCAGGCTTAACCATTCCGCCCATTCCGGGGTCGGACGATATCGGTTGTGGAGCTCCTTCAGGGCACGCGAATCGACAATCTGGGCCGGCCCGCTCGGCAAATGAACCATCGGGACATTGTATCGCATCAGCAGGACAAATGGCTCCGACAGGGATCTGGTCTCCGTAAATACTGCCACCCATAACAGGTAACGAACGCATCGCTACCATACCAAGGACAACCCCCAACAAAAAAATAATGACGCCAATGGCGTAAAGATAAGGTGTTTTCATATAAAATATTATACGCCCTACACTTTCAACATAAAAGGATTAACCGCTGTTGAAAAAAGTTCGAAACTCGAATATCGAAATCCGAGACAAAGTTAAATTTCAAAATGCAAAACTCAAAACACGAACGTTCGAATTTTAGAATTTATTTTTTGAGACAAGTAAACGACCACCGGACCTAATTCCGGTGGTCGTTTACTTGTGCGCCGGGTAGGAATTTCTCGGCTTACAGCCGCAGTACCCGTTGCTATTTCACTTCGTCGCGCTGGCGAGCGCGACACGGGGTTGTGAAAACCAACAGTTTTCACACTTTCCCTTGCCGGGTAGGAATTTCTCGGCTTACAGCCGCAGTACCCGTTTCCCATTTGTTCGCCGGGGCCCCTACCCCGTCTCACAAATAAGGGAGAACGGCTTCGAATCCTACACGCGAGTGCCGCAGGGCACTCGCTCCGGCGCACAAATTAAAAAACGGCCCAAAAGCCGTTTTTTAATTTGTGCGCCGGGTAGGATTCGAACCTACGTAGGCATAAGCCACTTGATTTACAGTCAAGCGCGATTGACCACTCCGCCACCGACGCAATATGAATAATATACCAGAAAAAAATAAAAAAGAAAGGGCGCCGCGGGTATATTCGCGGCGCCGGGGCGTGGCTGGTTAACGCTCATTGGTCTTTCCTTTTTTCGTTTATCAAGGGTTGGCTGAGGTTGGTAAAAACATCAAGAATGAAAAAGTGACAAAAACCGTTGCCACAAATTCTTCTTTTCGACACTCTCTGTCTTTTCGGTCGTTTCGGTAAGATCGGCCGGAATACATGCATACAGCATACTTTCAAGCGCCATTTTCTTTTTTTCGAGCTGTAAATACAGCACATAAGCACTCTCATGATGCGCTATAAGTCCCATATCGTTATACGCGACCCACTCTCCTTTTGGCATTTTGTCATAATTGGCGACAAGCCACAGTTCCGCATCTTCTTTCCAATTTCTTGTACCCATATGGTCCTCCTTTTTCTTTTTTGTTCCTCTGTCCTAAAGGTAGCAGGTCGTCTGCTCAAAATCAAGTGCATTAAAAAAGGCGCCCGCAGTGGGGCGCACTGTGGACGCTTAGCGTCCAGATCTCCAATCCGATGCCGCCTCGGCATCCTTCACAGACAGCAAAAACCACCAACTCTGGCGGCCATCCGACCGCGCGAGCTCGGCGAGATCCCGCTCAGAGTACGCGATCGCCGCTGCAGTGAACGGTCCGTTGTTCACCAGACAAACCGCAACCTCGCCGTCGGGGATCTCGCTCCACCGCGGAGCGGACGACAACTGACGGCCGCGGCGCGCCAGATACAGTTCCTTCGCACCCGGTACACCGAACAGACCAGGCGCGTTGACATAATAACCCATCTTTTTTCCCCGTGCAGTGATTATTGAACGAACAAAGATAACTTACCATAACATATAAAATTGTCAAGCATCAAAAAACCGCCTTCCTGGCGGTTTTTTGATGCTTGTTTTCTACACAGCGGAACGCTCTTTTTGTCTTTGTTTCGGTATCGGTTTGGCTTTTATTTTGTCTGCGTTTATAGTGAGCTCGTTATTCTTGAGCCCGACAGACACCTTCCCGCCGAAGAGCATACCTTTCGAGATCATGATGGTCGCAATAGGTGTGAGAATTTTATTTTGGATCAAGCGTTTGAGCGGTCGAGCGCCGAACTTCGGGTCATATCCCTCCTTCGCCAGATATTCTGCGGCGGGATCTGTGATCGAAAGTTCTATGTCCTTTTCAGAAAGACGCTTCTTTACGATATTCATCTGGAGCTTCACAATCTCGGCAATCGCTTCATGTGTCAGAATATCGAAAATAAGGATCTCATCCAAGCGGTTCAGGAATTCCGGTCGGAAATAATTCTTAAGGGCATCCAACACCTTCTCCTTCGCGGCGGTATAATTGGCCGCATCGTTCGAATTCGAGAATCCGAACGATTTCATCCGATCAATGAACTCGGCGCCGATATTCGAAGTGAGAATGATAACCGTATTCTTGAAGTTAACCGTTCTTCCCTTCGCATCGGTCAAACGACCATTGTCGAGCACTTGAAGCAAGATATTGAACACTTCCGGATGCGCTTTTTCGATCTCGTCGAACAAAAGGACGGAGTACGGACGATGACGCACCAATTCGGTAACGGCGCCGCCCTCTTCATGCCCGACATACCCGGGGGGTGAACCGATGATCTTCGAGACCGAATGCTTTTCCATATATTCGGACATGTCGATGCGGATAAGCGCTTTTTCATCATTGAACAGAAAATCGGCAACAGCTTTTGAAAGCTCGGTCTTACCAACACCTGTTGGACCAAGGAAAAGGAAGGACCCTATCGGACGGTTCGGGTCGGCAATACCCACACGCGAACGTTTGATGGCGTCCGAAACCTTTGTGATGGCGCTGTCCTGCCCCACAACTCTTTCGCGGAGTTTTGCTTCGAGACTTGCGAGTTTCGCCGCTTCTTCTTCAAGCATTTTAGAGACCGGAATGCCTGTCCATTTTGAAACGACATCCGCAATATCGGCGTCTGTGATCTCTTCTTTGAGAATTCGTTGATTGCTTTTGAATTTCCGAAGTTTAAGGCTTTTTGCCGCAAGATCTTTTTCGAGTGTCGGGATCTTTCCATAACGGATCTCGGCAACCGTCGCAAGGTCAGTGCGGGCTTCGGCGGCATCCGCTTCAAGACGAAGCGCGTCCAATTCTTTTTTGATCTCGCGCATGGAAGTAAGTATCTCCTTCTCGTTCTTCCACCGCATTTCGACATCGTGTGTTTTTTCGCGAAGATCGGCGATCTCTTTGTCGATATCCCTCATGCGGGTTTTTGCGTGCGCACCTTCTTCGGACGCGGCTTCTTTTTTAAGCGCCTCTTTTTCGATCTCCAAGCGCATTATCTTTCTATGAGCGTCTTCAAGAACCGCCGGTTTTGTCTCGAGTGAAATCTTGAGCATTGAGGCCGCTTCGTCGATCAAGTCAACGGCCTTATCGGGAAGGAAACGGTCGCTTATATAACGGCTGCTGAAATTGACCGCGGCGATAATAGCATCATCGGTAATGCGCACCCCGTGATACAATTCATATTTTTCTTTAAGACCACGGAGGATAGCGATAGCGTCTTCGTTGGATGGTTCGGAAACAAAGACCGGCTGAAAACGTCTGGTGAGTGCCGGATCTTTTTCAATGTGTTTTTGATATTCCTTTATTGTCGTGGCGCCGATCGCACGAAGTTCCCCCCGCGAAAGCGCCGGTTTAAGCATGTTCGAAGCATCAAGTGCGCCATCGGCAGCCCCTGCTCCGACAATCATATGTATCTCGTCAATAAAGAGAATGATCTTTCCCTCGGACCGCTCGATCTCTTTCATGATCGCTTTTAATCGTTCCTCGAACTCGCCGCGATATTTCGTGCCAGCCACGAGAGAACCGAGGTCAAGCGACACAAGGTCTTTTCCTTTAAGCGATTCCGGAACATCACCCTTCGCCATACGGATTGCAAGACCTTCGATAATAGCCGTTTTACCAACACCCGCTTCCCCGATAAGTATCGGATTGTTTTTCGAACGCCGGGAAAGGATTTGCATAATCCGCGCGATCTCATTATCGCGTCCTATAACAGGGTCGAGTTTGTCTTCGCTTGCGAGTTTCGTCAAACTGCGGGTGTATTTGGTCAGCACGCGCGGTTTCTTCGATCCGGAAACATCAGTAAAACTGCCGCTCTTCATGTCCTGCAAGAACTGGTCTACTTCGTTCTTTCCGATCTTGAAACGCATTAATATTTCGCGCGCCTGCCCGGAAACCTCAATGAGCGCCGCAAACATATGTTCGGTCGAGATAAAACTGTCTTTAAGTCCCTGGGCGATCTTTCCCGATACCTCAAAAACCTGCGCAAGCTCAGGGGTCAGATACATTTGATACGACGGCGACATCGTGGTGCCCGATTCGTTCTCTTCAAGAATGGCAACTATGGAATCAATAAGAAGGTTCTGGTCCACTTCCATTTTATCCAGCATGGAAATAACCGGTCCGTCTTCCTGAAGAACAATCGCGGCTAAAAGATGGAGCGGGTTGACGTGGTTCTGTCCGCGCTCGATAGCAAGCTCGTGTGCGCGATGGATCACCTCTTTCGCTTTTGTCGTGAAATCTTTAAATGGTGGCATGATAGAAATAAGGTTTAAGAATGAAGGTTGCGCAGAGGCAACAAAAAAACAAAATTTGGTTTTTCGTTTATAATATTACAAGTATTTTAGTTTTTTGTCAATTTGAACCGACGCCCTTGTTCTGTGCCTTAGTATAGGCATTTATGGTGCTAACAACCGAAGAGATCGGGATAAAATATTGCTCGCCCGCAGACGAAGTTACCGTTGCGCCTATTACCTCACCACTGAGATTGAACAGCGGACCGCCACGGTCGATCTTGGAAAGCGCGATGGTCGTACCAAGCAAAGGAGAAACCGCTTCGGTCGACGTCCCCGTATTACTGACGGGCAATTCGGTCAATATCCCCTTGGCAAGCACTGAACCTGTTTTTCCTCCAAGCGCAAGCACGGTCTGTCCGAGAGAGAGTGCACCTTCAAAGAATGAAGCGGAGCGAAGCGTCGGAGCAGCCTTATTCTCATCGTGCAGTTGAAGCAGTGCAATGTCGTTCTTTTCGTCCATCCAAACAACAGTAGCAGAATATTCCTTGTCGTTCTTAAGCGCCACCACGAATCCGTCCGTTTCAGATTGCAAAACTTCCGCATCGGTCACAAGCAATCCGCCCGATGCAAGAAACCCGTTCCCGTAAACAACCGCGGCATCATCGTCGGACGTCTTTTTCGAAATGGTTGCGATGATGGCGAGATTTCGCTGCACAGAAGCAATAAGCTGATCATTCTCACCAGCAACGACAGGTGAGGCTGTGGGATTCTTTTTTTCGACAGGAGCGGAAGGGGAAACAGTTTCAACCGTTTTTTCAACAATACGATTTATGGTCTGTGTAATAATGGGCGTCGTATCGGTAAGAATGGACACGATGGTGATGCTTGTGGCTATCGATGTGATAAAACTGGCAAGAATGGTCAGTAGTATCAATTGTTGTTTCGTAAGATCTTCCATGAACTTTATAGTAACACGAATTTTTCAGGAACGGAAATTACTCCCCGAACCGTTCCGAGATTATGGTCCAATCGACCACTTTCCAAAACGCCGAGATATAATCCGCGCGTTTTATTCCGTAATCGCGCAAATAAGAGTGTTCAAAAACATCCATCACAAGGATCGGTTCGGCGCCGGCAAAATGTCCGACGTCGTGCTCATTCACCCAAAGATTGAAAAGATGTTTTTCTTTTTTTTCATATACGAGAACAACCCAGCCAATTCCCCGCATCGCGGCGGTGGCAAGAAAATTATTTTCCCACTGAACGAACGTACCGAAATCCTCTTCTATCTTTTTATATAAGAAGGAGTCCGCATCAAGCGCCGCCGGATGTTTCGCTATATTCTCGAAATAATATTCATGGAGACGCATGCCGTTCCACTCCCAACCAAAACGGCGTTTAGCTTCTGCAAATTCCGGTACCCCTGTCTCGCCGACCTCGCTCTTCGCTCGAATGATCCCCGCCAATTTGTTAGTATTGTTCACATACCCTTGATACAAAGCAAAATGATCTTTTAAAAGTTCATCGCTAAAACCGTCGATCCCAAGGAGGTGATCATAATTTTTTGCCGTATATATCATAAATTTATTCTTAATTATTATGTAACTTGTTTCAGTATAACAAAAAACCGGGAAAGTCCGAAGACTTTCCCGGATGAGGGGGGGCACTCCTAGGCCTCATCCCACGGCGAGGGGCTCTTATGGCACAGTGCGTCGAGGTATGAACCCATGGAAGAGTAATCGTTCAGATAGGCCCTGGCTTCCTCGCCAAGCTGTCCATAGCAATGAACCTTGATGGACGATATCGTCCCATGGTTCAAGAGCCCGGTCAGAAGTGCAGCCTCGACCAGAGGAAGAGGAACCTTCCCATCAGCAACCGCCGCCGCAGCAACGCCGTAAGCATCGAAATTCTTTATCTCACGAACGCCGCAGTAACGGCAGAAAGCGAGGTACACCATCTCGATCCCGACCGCTTCCGCTTCGGAAATTCTGTGGTATACGTCACCCCGGTATTCGATCGTTCCCGGATAAGACCGCCAGCGCTTGACGTTCTTAAGGGCGAGATCAGCATCTTGCCCGGTGATGTAGGATGCAACCTTAGTGTTCATCGAGATCTCTCTGCAAAAGAATGCTTTGTTGTTCAAACAATATAATACACTATAATATGATTTTTGTCAATCACTCACAGTACATGAATAATAAAAAAAACGGGAAGGTCCGAAGACCTCCCGTTTCCGCGATCACGGCTTATCGCACCCAGAGAAAAGTGTCGCGAGCGCTTCTTCCGAGGTTCCGATATTGGCAAGTGTGACCTCCGGCATTCCGGCAGGACGCCGTCTATTTGCGGCAAAAACATAGTCTCTTACGTTATCGACGCAAAAGGTGACATCTTCCCAAGCAGACGCGGCGGCCGCAAACTTTGCCCGTTCGAGAAAACCCCTCGCGGAAGTGAGATAGTCTTTGACTACCAGGGCGGCCAGCTTTTCGTGCGTTGTTCCGATCAGCGCGAGCGCTTCAACGATACTCGAGCCACTCATCTCGTTATATTTAAAGGTCAAAGCATACAATTCTTCCACGTAGCCGGATACTCTTCCGACCGCGTCTTCGCAGAGAAGAGTACTGAGGAGCTCACCAGCGAGCACCTTATATATCGCGACTGCCACCTCTTTTTTGGACCGAACAGCTTTTCCGGTTTTCATACCACATCCTCTTCAGGTCAGATTATTGGGAGATCTTTTTTCGGTATACCTTACTTAACGATCTTCGTCAACTCTTCAACGACGAGTAAAATGTCCTTTTTGGTCGTATCTCTTCCCAAAGTAAAACGCACAGAGCTTACAGCGCGCGAATTGTCGGCGCCGATGGCCAAAAGGACATGCGAGACTTCCCCGTTTTTGGAAATATTCGCGCAAGCACTGCCCGCCGACGCGGCAATTCCCCGCGCATCAAGCTGTATCACGATCTCCTCGGCATCATTTCCGGGGAAAGAAAAATTCACGTTGTTCGGTAATCGATTATCGCGGCTTCCGTTCAGTATCGCCTGCGGTATCCGAGACATAACAGCGTGTATGAAAAAATCGCGAAGCTCGGTAAGGCGCGTACTTTCGTTCGGTTTCATTTCCGCGGTAATACGTACCGCTTCAGCAAAGCCGACAATAGAAGCGAGATTCTCCGTTCCGGAACGCAAGCCACTCTCTTGTCCGCCGCCAAAAATACAAGGCGACAATTTTGTACCGCGTTTAGCATACAGCGCGCCGACACCCTTCGGACCGTAAATTTTTGAGCCGTTAAAGATCATGAGGTCGACCCAAAGACGAAGGACATTCATTTCGAGATAGTTCATCGCCTGGCATGCATCGGTGTGGAAAAGCGCATGACTTTGACTGTCGCGCAACACTTTGGCAATTTCAGCTATCGGTTCGATCGTTCCGATCTCGTTGTTCGCATACATGACCGAGACCAAAGAGGTATTCTCACGAAGCACGTCTTTCACACTTTGCGGAGAAACGGTACCATCCTCGTCGGACGCGAGATACGTAACCTCCGCGCCACGGCGTTCGAGTTCACGGACGCATTCCAAAACCGACTGGTGCTCGATCGCTGAAACAACAATATGCTTACCCTTCGGATCTCCGACCGCGCCAAAGACGGCAAGGTTATTCCCTTCCGTACCGCCGCTCGTAAAAATAATTTCATCCGAGTGCGCAAAGATGCTGTCGGCAACAATTTTCCGCGCATCGGCAAGCGCCTTTTTTGCCTCCACTCCTTCTTTATGAAGAGAGCTAGGATTACCATAAATTTCCACCGCTTTTTCCATCACGCCTAAAACCCGCTTGTCAGTCGGCGTTGTCGCGGCATTGTCCAAATAGATTCGTTTTTCCTTTTTCATAATACTTGACGTTTCAGTAAAAATACAATACTATATTTTTTGAGATTGTTCAACCCTTGAGAAGGAAAATGACATACTACAACCTAAAAATCGGGGATAAATTCAAAGTGACGATAGAAGGCCAGACCTTCTTCTGCATGAAGACAAAACAGCTTTTCGACGGATTCTGGGGGGGTTAACGCTGTTCTTCTCGAAGACGGCGGAAACATGAAAAAAGGATCCGCCATACAAATCGACGATTTCACCACAGTTGAAAAAGCAGAGTAAACCCTCGACCAAAAGAAGGAGAAAAACGGTGAACCTGACCCATTTTCAAAATATTCCTGTCGGGCAAGATTTTGCGTTTCATCTGAATGGGGTACGAATCCTTTGTCTGCGTACGCATGAGGTTTACATCTCAACGCTGCTTAACGAGGACAACCTCAAGTTGGTCAACGCCGTTGTCCTTGAGGGAAACGGCCGAGAATACTGTCGAGGAGGTTTCTTCTATAAAGACAACACCTCGATGGTGGAAACTTTCAAATAAGCAGAGGGTCAAAGTTTGACATCTCATAAAAAATACAATTTTGAGAATTTTCCACCAAGCACGAAGAGGAACAGAAAAAAATGAAGTTTTTTAGAGATTGGCAGATTGGCGACACTTTTGAGGTGAACGGTGCGGTTTGCGAGAAGATTGAGCCCCACGCTCACCCCGTAGCCGGTACCGGTTTCAATGTCCCGGTCAATATTGTTGTCTTGACCGGTAACGGTATCTCGATGAAGAGGGGCCAGTATTACTGGCTCGAAGAGATGGCTTGGACCGAACCACTACCGGCACACCGAGAATAATCAAGAATCGACTCGACCGCCCACAAGGCGGTCTTTTTTAAATATTGACGTTTCAGTAAAAATACAATGCTATATTTTTTGAGATTGTTCAATACCAGGTAAAAAAATGATGGTCCCCTTCCACGAGATCAAGGTCGGAAAAAAGTTCGTCCTATGTATGGACGGAAAGCGAATAACCTGTATGCGCACAGGCATACACATAGGGGTAATAAAATTTACATCAACAGAAGACCCCATAACGGAAATTCTCAATGCCGTTGTCCTTACCGGAAAAGCACAAAAATACCAACCAGGGCTCCTCTTCGAACAAAGGAGACTGGGTGGTCGAAAAATTCAAAAAATAGGAATTACCCAAGACCACCCCCCCGCGGGGCGGTCTTTTTTTTGCATATTCGCGGTATTTGTTATATAATTGCCCGCAGTAGCTGGGGAATCAACAACGGCGAGAGGAGGAGAAGATGAACTTTCGTGACCTGGCAGTCGGAGACTTTTTTAGAACAGATATACAGGGCCGAATGACCTTGTGCATAAAGACAGAATTCATTAGGGGGAGCAACCGATGGGGAAGTTCTATTCTTCTCGAAGACACCCGGACTATAAAAAAAGGAATGGTAATCGACTTGAACGGAGTCGATATCGTTGAAAAAGTAGAGTAGACCCGGAAACCACCCAGCAAGGGTGGTTTTTTGCATATTCGCGGCATTTGTTATATAATCTCCCGCATATGAACCCAAATATTCTTCTCTATGCCCTTCTGGCCATAGCTGTTATTTTTGCGGGATGGAACATTCGACTTGAAATGAGGATCCACAAACTTTGCGCCGGAAAGGACGGTAAAAGTTTAGAGGACGGCATATTGGCTTTGAAACGCGGAGTTGAAGAACTGTACGAAAAAAGCGATATTTCCGACAAACGAATAGCTGATCTTCGAGCACGGCACCACAAAAGCATCCAACGCGTTGAGACTATGCGATACAACCCCTTCAAAGGAGACGGCTCCGGAGGAAACCAAAGTTTTATATCGGCGCTCGCGGATGAGGACGGCAATGGAGTGATCCTTTCGTGCATCTACGCAAGAGGATCCGTCAATGTTTACGCAAAGCCGATGAAAAAATTCGTTTCAGAGATCAGTCTTTCTGAAGAAGAGACAGAGACGGTAGAAAGAATAAAAGGACCACATACCGAGAATTAAAGAGGATATATACACTTGGCGACCAACTCGCCAAGTGTATATGTTTAAAAACCCTCGTTTTCGAAAGACCCGAGCCGAAATGTCGATCGGCAAAATTTATCATTACGGGTGCAAAAACACATGCAAGCAAAAAACCAGTCATCGCAATTATCTTCGCGCCCGCCCATCGTTACCGTGATGGGGCACATCGACCACGGCAAATCCACTTTGCTCGATTATATCCGCAAGACCAACGTCGTCTCGGGAGAGGTCGGAGGGATCACTCAACGGCTTTCTGCATATGAAGCCACCCATACAGATGAACATGGCGAGGTAAAAAAGATCACTTTTCTTGATACCCCTGGACATGAAGCATTCCAAAAAATGCGTTTTCATAGTACCGCCGCCGCCGATATTGCCATCCTCATTGTATCAGCGGAAGATGGCGTAAAAGCTCAGACTACCGAAGCGTACAAAGCGATCCAAGAGAACAACATTCCTTTCATTGTTGCCATCAATAAGATCGACAAACCGAACGCCGACATCGAGCGGACAAAACAGACCCTGATCGAACACGAGATATACGTCGAAGGATACGGTGGAGATGTTCCCTGCGTTAACATATCATCAAAAACCGGAGAAGGTGTCCCGGCGCTTCTCGGCATGGTCCTCTTGATCGCAGAGATGGGAGAATATACTGGAGACACGTCACTGCCCGCCGAAGGCGTTGTGATCGAGGCACACATGGACGCAAAGACCGGAACGAACGCGACGCTTCTCATCAAGAACGGCTCTCTCAAGAAAGGAATGTGTATTACCGCAGGAAAGGCGCTCGCGCCGGTACGGTGGATCGATAATTTTCTTGGTAAAAAAATAGAATCCGCGCAGTTCTCCATGCCGGTCAGTATTTCAGGATGGAACATGCTACCTGAAACGGGAGTCGATTTCTTGTCCCACGAAACCAAAAAAGAAGCGGAAAACTGGATACGAGAGTATAGCAGCTCGACGCTTTCAGAAAAACAAAACAATGCCGTTCAAGAAAAAGAAGGAGAACTCGTCGTACCGATCATCATCAAGGTCGACGCGATAGGCGCTATAGACGCGATCAAACACGAACTCGACAAAATACACATAGAGAATGTCCGAGTCAAGATCCTCTCCACGGGTGGCGGAAACGTGAGTGAGAACGATGTGAAAGTTGCCATCAGTGGCGAACATGCGATAATACTCGGCTTTGGCGACATAAAGATAGACGGAAGTGCCAAAGACCTTGCTGAAAGATTTAATATCACGATCGCAAAATTCGATATTATTTACAAATTATCCGAGTGGCTGTCCGAAGAGCTGGAAAAACGCCGTCCGCGAGTGGAAGTGGACGAGAAAAAAGGCGCTGCCAAAGTCATGAAGATATTCAGCGCGACAAAGAACGCGCAGATCCTCGGCGGCAAAGTTCTGGACGGAAGCATCATACTTGGCGGAACGGTACGAATTCTTCGCCGCGATTTTGAGATCGGCCGCGGAAAGGTCGTGGAACTCCAACAACAAAAGCAAAAAACAAAAGAGGTTGCGACAGGATACGAATTCGGAGCGAAGATTGAATCCAAATGCGAGATCGCGCCGGGAGATATTATCGAAGCTTACGAGACAGTGCAAAAGTAAACACAAAATACGAAGCCCGAAATCCGAAACAAACCCACATTACAAAATCAAAAATTCAAAACACTTTCATATCATTTCGGATTTCGATATTCGAATTTTAAATTTTATGCCAACATACGACGAAAAAGCAGGCGGACTTTTCAAAAAAATAGCAGGCGAATTTGTCGCGCGCGAATCGAACCGCATCTCACTGATCACGGTAACGAACGTACGCGTCGAAGAGAGCGGCAGAAGAGCGATCATTTTGGTCACCGTCCTGCCGGAAGAGCAGGAGCAAACAGCTTTGGAATTTTTGAAACGCAAACGAAGCGACCTCCGCGAAACAATCAAAAAGACGACTCGCTTAAAAACGATCCCCGTCGTTGATTTCGAGCTGGACCTCGGCGAAAAGAACCGCCAACGAATTGACGAGCTGTCGAGAAAAGTGTAGGATTGGAAGAGATAAAGTTCGGCCGGGTAGCCAAGTGGTAAGGCGACGGTCTGCAAAACCGTTATTCACGAGTTCGATTCTCGTCCCGGCCTCCAAAATCCAACCCCGAGCTTTTGCCCGGGGGTTTTCTTTGGGGTGGAAAAAACCTTCCAAAAATGATAGAATCTTTTTTATAAGAACAATGCCCGGGTGGTGAAATTGGTAGACACGAGGGACTTAAAATCCCTTGCCTTCAAACGGCGTGCCGGTTCAAGTCCGGCCTCGGGCACCAAACAAAAAAGTATCTCGCATCTTTCAAAAAATTCAGAATTTATCATTCTTCAAATTGCTTGCGAAAAATTTGATACCTTGATATTCTCAACCAAGAACGTCAACGATCACGGGAGGAATAAACCATGGTCTCATTCCAAGAAGTCGAACTCGTCAAAAAAGCATTCGAAAGAGAAGACGAACCGTATTGGGACTACATAGCCACATGCGGCATATCCCAAGTGGGGATCAAGGATAAAAACGCGACGGCCGCCGAAAAGGACGACTTTTGTATCTCCATCGGACTTCGCTGCCTACTCCCTCCGGATATAAAGCTACCCAATGAGTACCGGGGAGTAAAGGTGCTTGCCCAAGTAGTGGGAGAGGCTGTTGCCCAGGGGGCATAGGGCAAAGCCTAAAAAAACGACGGTCCACCGAACAAAAAGGTGGGCCATTTTATTTCAAACAAACTTTGCACTTCAAGGCCGGGCTCGATCAAGAAAAATTCCAAAAGAGGTTTCTTTTTTTCTAAAATATGATATATTGAACCCACTACGGGATGTAGTATACCGGTAGTACATACGATTCGGGTTCGTATAGACCGGGTTCGATTCCCGGCATCCCGACCAAATGAAAAAGCGCCGCAAGGCGTTTTTTCATTTTAAGAAACAAAGAAGATACAGATGTTACTGTGGCCTCAACCAACAAAAATTGTTCGGTTAATCTTTTTTTTGTTAAAATATAAGTACACCAAACCTAACTATGACCAACTCAAACGATACAAAGGAAAAAGATCTTTTTGCGGCCAGATCGAAGATGGCGCTTGACCGAGCAAGGCAACAGATCTCTCGTTCGGTTCAATCATGCAAAACTATAGATTGCAAATATAATTATGAACATCCGGGTACCGATGTCTGCCGAACACCAGATCCCCGGTGTAGTGATTTTGACGAAGAAATAGAGAACCACGACCATTTTCATCCTCTGTGGAATCTTTACTGCTTGCGCTTTGTAAGGATGTGTTATGGTGGTCCTGACGAGTACAGGGGAGCAATAAATATGTATCAAGCTCTCTTGGCGTCGGGCTCTATGCACCAAGAACCCGATATCCCCGCCGGCGCTTTGGTCTTTTGGGTATGGCCAGTTTACGGTCATGTCGGAATTTATTCTGGAGATAAAAAAGTTATACACGTCGGTCTTGGCGCAGATATAAGGAAAAAAGTGATCAGAGAAGATTTTTTTGAAGAAATAACAAAACAAGCCGACAAAAGGAATCACAAGGAAAAAGACGGGGAGAGTTTTCTTGGTTGGGCCTACCCACCGAAAAACTGGCTTTGAAATTTAAAAACAAGCGAACGGGGCGAGTTCCGGCGACATGCTCCGAGGATCCCTTATTTGCTTTTATAAGAATTCCCAACAGCAAATAGTACAATCAAAAAACTGCATATCGGCAGTTTTTCGCCAACACATTAAAATTTTGTTATTATAGAGAAATATAAAATGTCTTTATTCTATGCCAAAAAGTTTACTTGATGTTTCTCCAAAAAAGTTATTCTGGTGTGCTGCCATAGCTACAACGATCACTCTAGTCCTTGGCTTGCTTGCTATTTTTTCAGACACACTACAAAAGATAGACCAAGGTGCCGAATTTTTTCTCATCGGAGCGCGCACTCTTGGCAGAAACGAATTCTTCCTTGCAATAACATATTTCGGAAGTATCGAATTCGTAGGCATTGCCACCATATTTCTCGGGATAATCTTGTTCATCAGAAAAGATATGCCGCACTTCATTATCTTTCTCGGGACCGTCCTGTCCAATTCGGCCTCCATTGTTCTCCTTAAAGATCTCGTTGAACGAACGCGGCCGATGCAAAGCATTTATACAGAACCGTCCTTTTCATTCCCAAGCGGACACACCGCCATGTCTGTCGTGTTTTACGGGCTTCTTTTTTACCTCGCAGGACGCAATGTCAAAAGGAACAACACACGGGGGAATCTTTTGTTCATATGGGTATTTGCCATGCTCATGATAGGTTTTTCAAGAATGTATCTTGGGGTACACTTTGCAAGCGACGTCCTAGCAGGATACGCCGTCGGTTTTTTCTGGCTCTGTGTCGGCATCATGTGTTTCGAATTTCTTTTCTCCAAAAAACAAAAAATGACCGACTAGGTCATTTTTTTCTTTGCAGCATCAATAAATTTCTCAAGGATTATTTTTTGTTCAGGAAACTTTTCAGCCATTCCCTCGGGATGCCACTGAACCCCAAAGATCCAATTCTTTTCCGTATCTTCAGATTCGATACCTTCGATAACGCCATCTTTCGCAATAGCGTTCACGACAAAACCAGAAGCAACGCGCTTAATAGCCTGATGATGCAGACTATTGACCGCGATATCTTTTTTCAAAAAGTACGAGGCGAGCACTGTTTTTTCGGTCAGGATCACATCATGCATGAGAGTCTCATATCGTTTCCTCATATCGAGTTTCGGATCGGAATGGCAAAGAGAAGACGGGATTTCTGTCGGAATATCTTGATAAAGCGTTCCACCAAAAAAAACATTTATCATTTGACATCCGCGGCAAATACCGAGTATCGGTTTCTCTTTTTCAAGAAACAAGCGAATAAGCGCCGGCTCTAGTTTATCTCTCTCCGGAGAATGGGTCTCTGGGCTCCCCTCTATTTTCTTTTCACCGTAAAGAATAGGATTTATGTCAACCCCGCCTGAAAGCAAAAGCCCATCTACCGCATCGACCAATACACCAAAATTTTCGTCCTCTTCATAGAACGGCGAGATGACAGGCACTTGGTCTGACCCCCGTTTTGGGAAAGGCAAAAGTCCCTCTTTTTGCTCATCCGGCGGGTTAATAATGTTCACATAATACACCAAGTTTCACTCACTTTCCATTTTTCTCCCACCACTCTTTTTCAAA
>Ga0247840_10000687_pt1 | contig 69194 bp, 34 predicted proteins | sample LaCruzMarch2015__FD_192404 | JGI IMG/M metagenome (GOLD analysis project Ga0247840, IMG submission 192404) | Freshwater microbial communities from meromictic Lake La Cruz, Castile-La Mancha, Spain - LaCruzMarch2015_17m | ecosystem: Environmental > Aquatic > Freshwater > Lake | place: Spain... | reverse complement strand
AACGAACTTACGTTGCAAATAGCATTTAATTATGTTGCCGATAGTGAAATAGATTATTCTACTTTAAACCGAAAAATGGAGAAGGCACTCAACCAAATTGCCGAAAAGCTTAACTCAAAATTCGTAACTCAAAATCCATAATTCGTAATTGAAAAGACTCATTCGTCATATTGCATTACTTCCGGTATATTTTTACCGTTATAGTATTTCGCCACTTTTGCATTCCACCTGCCGATATACCCCTACTTGCTCACAATATACGGTAGAAGCGGTAATGAAACATGGCATTTTTAAAGGTGGATGGATGGCTCTTAAACGGATTTCCAGCTGCCATCCTTGGGGCGGAAGCGGGTATGACCCGGTAAAATAAATTAAATTGTAGACAACAATTCAAATGACAAATAAAAATGCGATTATGGAAATTAAAAAAATTCAAATAATATTTGCTGTCATTTTATACTCTCTCTTCTTGTTCCCTAACAACGATATTTATTTTTCTAAAATTGGCATTGAGCAGGGATTGTCTCAGTTATCAGTAAACAATATTTATCAGGACGAATTGGGAACAATGTGGTTTGCTACCCGCGAAGGCCTTAACCGCTACAATGGTAACGGCATGGAAATTTTACGACCCGAACCAAACGATACAAACTCACTTGGCGAAAATCTTATACTTACTATATGCGGCGACAAAAACGGTCATGTGTATATTCGAACGCAAAACGGGATTAATGAATACGCATTGGGCACATCAGCCATGAAAAGTATTCAACGAAAAAGCACGAGCGGCATGTGCTATGGCATTCAAAATCTGTGGATTACCGAAGGGAACAAACTGTACGCTTACAAAAATGGTGTCAAAGAATTGTATTGTGTTGTGAATCAATGCAAATCGCCCATCGAGAAAATTCTTCAAACTGCCGACCAACGAATTATTTTGGGTTCGTTATCATCGGGCGTTTTTGTGATTGACCAAAACAAAAAAGTACGCTCACTCCTACCCGATTGCAGTCAGGTGTCGCACTTATTCGAGGACAGTAAAAAAAACATCTGGATTTCGACATGGGAAAAGGGTTTGTTCAAAATCGATCGTTCGGGCACACTCTCAAACTACACTTACAATCCAAAAAATCCCGAAAGTTCGGTTTCGTCAAATTTCGTGCGTGTAGTGTGCGAAGACAATAACGGGTCGATGTGGATAGGGACAAAAAAAGGTCTCGACTGTCTGGTTGCAGGTACCGGTCAGTTTAAACATTACAATTCGGAAGGGCAAAACAGCCGTCAACTTTCGAACGAATCGGTTTGGGCATTACTCAAAGATAATCAGGGCACTATATGGGTTGGAACCTATTTTGGAGGTATTAATTATTTTAATCCCGACATTAATTTTTACACGCAACACACTTTGCAGGATGGCGTTTTCCGCAACAAGCCTTTCCCTATTATCAGCAGCATTGTGGAAGATGAAAAGCAGAATCTTTACCTTTGTTCCGAGGGCAGTGGTTTGATTTATTACGACACAAAAAACAATTCGTATAAAATTTTCAATACCGCCAACGGATTAACGTCCGAAAACATTAAAGCAGCCTACTACGACCACCAATACAGTCAACTATGGCTTGCTACCCATTTGGGCGGAGTTTGTGTGTTAAATACTAAAACAGGTCTTTTTACTCCATACAACAAAATTAAACCCGAATGGCCACAAACCGACATTTTGAGTTCCATTATACCCTACGGTAATAATCTGGTAGTTGGTACGCATGGAGGTTTATTTTTGTTTGATAGAGTAACGAAAAAATACAGCTTGTTTTCCGAAAAGTTACATAAGTTGATTAATTACATTCAGGATGTAAAGATGGATAAAGCGGGCAATATGTGGGTTGCAGGCAGTAATGGTGTTTACAAATACAACCTGAAAAACCAGAAAATCGACACCTATCATTTTGATGCAAATAATCCGGGTAGCTTGAGTTACAATAATGCATCTAAAATAATGGTCGATAGCAAAGGTCGGGTTTGGATAGGAACCAGCGGTGGCGGTTTGAACTTGTATCTTTCTAACTCAGATTCATTCCGACGTTATGATCAAAAACACGAAGGTTTAATCAACGATTTTATCAGCAATATGCTTGAATCCCGTTTTGGGTATCTGATTATTTCAACTACCAAAGGCTTTAGCATGCTCGATGTTGAAAACAATAAAATTCATAACTTCAGTGCAGAAAACGGACTGCCCCTGAACTCGCTTTACAGTGGCGGGCAGTGTTTAACGCGTAAAGGCGAAATTTATCTGACTGGTATGAACGGGATGGTTTCGTTTAACGAAGAAAACTTATCCATACCGCATCGTTTGTTCAATCTAAATCTGGTGAATTTGTGGATTAACAATAAATTGGTGCAGCCCAACGACGAAGCCGGAATTCTTGAAAAATCATTGGCATACACCAAGCTTGTGGAGCTGAATCATAAACAAACCATGCTGACCATTGAGTTTGCATCGAACAATTATATACCTGCCAATCAGCCGGTTTACAGGTATCGACTGGAGGGTTTTTCGGATGCATGGACTGAATTGCCACAGGGTATTTCGAAGCTTAATTTCATGAATCTTGGTTCGGGAAAATACAAATTGGTGGTTCAGGCCATTTCGCCAGTTGACAAACAAATTCTCACGTCAACCGATTTGAATATAAGGGTTTATCCTCCGTTTTATTTGGCCTGGTATGCGTATTTATTTTATGCTTTGCTCCTAATTTTAATTATTACCTGGTACATTAATTTTAGCCGCTCACGCTTGTTGCTCGAAACTTCGCTGTCGTACGAAAAGAAACAAAAAGAGCATATTGAAGAGGTCAATCAGTCGAAACTTCGGTTTTTTACCAATATTTCGCACGAGTTTCGCACACCACTCACGCTTATTAAAGGTCAGGTTGACATGCTGTTGCAAATGCATAATATACAGCCGGCCGTGTACAATCGCATTTTGAGTGTTAAGCGAAACACGCTGAATATGCAAAGTTTAATAAACGAACTGCTCGAATTCCGCAAAAGCGAACAGGGACATTTGCAACTGAAGGTGAGCAGGCACGATTTTGTGAAGTTTTTGTACGAGGTTTATTTGTCGTTTGCCGAATACGCTAATTATCGCGAGATTAAATTTAATTTCGAATGCAAAGAAACCGAACTTCCGCTGTGGTTCGATGCCTCACAAATGCAAAAAGTGTTTTATAACCTGATTTCCAATGCATTCAAATACACCCCGAAAAATGGCTCTATCAGTTTGCAGGTGCAACAATCGGGAGATGCAGTTATGGTTTCGATACTCGATAGCGGTGTGGGCATAAGTGCCGAAGCCGTGGATAAAATATTTGACCGCTTCTATCAGGCCGAAAATGGCTTGCAAACCAGCAATATGGTGCCGGGCACCGGAATTGGGTTAGCGCTTACAAAAAATATTTTAGAACTACACAATGCCGAAATAACAGTCGAAAGTCAGCCACAAATTGGAAGCCGCTTTACCGTAACGATAAAGAAAGGATCGTCGCATTTCAACGAAGAAGATATTGTGGAAGTGGAAGATATTGACATAAACTGCGTGCAACAACTGAACGAAATTGACACCGAGTTTATGCAGGAAGTTATCAACCAACAAACTGAAAACAATGAGCCGCATTATTCCATGCTAATTGTAGAAGATAATGATGAATTGCGCGAAATGCTGAAATCTGTATTTGAACCGATATATAAGATTTACACCGCGGCCGATGGCGAACAAGGTCTTGCATTAACCATTGAGCATCAGCCAAGTATTGTGCTCAGTGATGTAATGATGCCGCGCATGTCGGGCAGCGAAATGTGTTCGAAAATTAAAAATAACTTTAGCGTTTGTCATATTCCGGTAGTGTTGCTTACGGCACAAACCGCTGTGGAATACAACATCGAAGGGTTGCGTTTGGGAGCAGATGATTACGTGACCAAACCATTCAATATCAAAACATTAATCACCCGTTGTAATAATTTGGTGAATGGGCGGAAGTTATTACAGGAGCGTTTCAGTAAGCAAACCGATTTCTCGCCACGCCTTATTGCCACCAACAATCTGGACCGCGAGTTTCTGGAAAAAGCACAACTCATTATCGAAAAATACATCGACAGCAGCGAATTCGATGTACCACTTTTTGCCAGCGAAATGGCCATGGGGCGCACCAAACTATTCAGTAAAATTAAAGGAATAACAGGCCAGACGCCCAACGATTTTATTATAACCGTAAAACTCAAAAAAGCCGCCGCCATGCTCACCAACAATCCCGAATATAACATTTCGGACATTACCTACATGCTCGGCTTTAGCTCACCCAAGTATTTTGCCAAATGCTTCAAAGAACAGTTTGGAGTATCGCCTTCGGCATTCCGCAAAACGGAGGAACCGGCGGAGGAAGGGGAAGAATAATAAAAATTATTGATAAAAGCTCTTTTCACCCCACCTGTACTACTTTTCGGTACCAGCATATTTTACAGGATCGGTAATATTGCCGTATCCAATTTTGCCAAATTCAATGCCCAAAGTAAGTAAGTATCTACGTTGTATCGTCGGTCAATTGTCCAACGGCAGTGGATTGTTTACTTTAAATAAGGAGCATTGCCGCACCATTGCCGTAGCATCTTATCCATAAAAAGATAAATAAATTTTGAATATACCTATAATTACATTATGATATTACTTAGCAAAAATAATATGGGTTATATATGGGATATCATAGGGATATCTATGAGATATACTTGGGATATTGGATATAGAGCTACGGCAATGCTTAGAAGGAGGATAAAAAGCATGGTAAAGAAGTTCTTAAAATTGAACTGATTGAAGTTTTAATTTATCATGCAAAGTTCGTTTAAACAGGAAACAGGTTTAGTTTAACAACATAGTTTTTTTTAGGTTACGAATCACACCCCGCACCAGAGCAAGTCAGAATTGCTTGGTTGCGGGGTGTTTTCATATAGGGAGTATTAAAACTTTTTTTGTGGACAGGTACTGCGGCGAATTAATGACATGCTATATCAGTGGCATGTCTTTTTTGTTACAATAGCTATAAATATTGATAAAATAGTAGTTGAGTGGAAAATACCAAAACTATATATTTGTACCGTCAAAAAAAACAAACATTTAAGCATTTTAAATTCGCATCTAAATACATAGTAAATGGAATCAAAAAATCGATTTATGTTCAGGATCAGTTTCCTGCTTTTAGTTTTATTGCAAGCATATCAGTTCGCATTTTCATCTCAAACCAAAATCGATTTAAGTGGCAAGTGGAACTTTAAGATAGATAGTACAAACGCAGGCATTTCAGAAAAATGGTTTACCTTAGCTTTTGCTGAGCAACTAAATTTACCGGGAACTTTAGACGATGCTTTACAAGGAAATCCTAATAAGTTGACTCCGGAACTAAATCGTCCTCAAGTTTCACATCTAACGCGGCGAAATAGCTATATTGGCGCAGCATGGTATAGTCGTGAAATAGTTATTCCTGAGAACTGGAAAAATAAAAAAGTGACATTAAAATTAGAACGTGTAATATGGGAAACAAAAGTTTGGATTGATGGAAAGCAAGTTGTAGGAAACCAAGAGAGTCTTACCACGCCACATTATTTTGACTTGACAAATTATTTGTCGGCCGGAAAACACACCATCACTATTCGTGTTGATAATAGTAAAAAATATGATATTTCGGTCAGTGAAATGGCGCATGCTTATACCGACGAAACTCAAATAAAATGGAACGGGATACTTGGTGAAATTAGTTGTACGGCAGAAGATAAAATTTATATTGAAAATGTTCAGATATTCCCGAATTTTGAAAAAAAATCGGCCAAAATACGTTTAACAATCAATAATGCATTAAACAGCAAAACGGAAGGAAAACTAACAATTTCGGCAGTTCTGAATAATACCAACCAAAAATTACCACTACTTTCGAGACCGATAAAAGCAGCTAAAAACGGTTCAATAATTGAAGTTGACTATCCGTTGGGTAATAATCCTGCACTTTGGGACGAGTTTAACCCAAACCTCTATTCACTTACTGCTGAGTTAAGTGGTCGGGGTTTTAAATCGTCAAAAACCGAAACTTTCGGACTACGTTCGATAACTAATAAAAATGCTCATATTCAGGTCAATGGCCAACAAATTTTCCTTCGGGGAACGTTGGAGTGTTGTATTTTTCCACTTACGGGACATCCTCCAATGGACAAAAATGGTTGGAAAAAAGTATTTACATCGGCTAAAGAGTGGGGTTTGAATCATTTACGGTTTCATTCGTGGTGTCCGCCGGAAGCTGCTTTTGAGGTGGCCGACGAAATGGGATTCTATTTACAGGTTGAGTTGCCACTCTGGTCGTTGATAGTAAATAAAGATGAAGCAACGAACCAGTTTTTGTATGCCGAATCAGATAGAATCATCAAAGAATATGGCAATCACCCTTCGTTTTGCTTTTGGAGTATTGGAAATGAACTACAGCCCGATTTCAATTTTCTGAATGCGTTTGTGGATAGATTAAAAACGAAAGACAACAGGCATTTATATACCAATACCTCATACACATTCGAAAAAGGACATGGTGCCTGGCCTGAGCGGAATGATGATTTTTTCATAACCCAAACCACCAAAAAAGGGTGGGTTCGGGGGCAAGGTGTTTTCGATAGTGAGCCACCTACTTTCAATAAAGACTACTCCAAATCGGTTGATAGCATTCCGGTTCCACTTATCACGCACGAAATTGGGCAATATGCTGTTTACCCTAATATCAACGAAATAGATAAATATACAGGTGTGCTTGACCCTCTCAATTTTAAAGCTGTGAAAGCTGATTTGATGAAAAAAGGATTAATTGCAAAAGCAAACGACTACCTAATGGCATCTGGAAAATTAGCGGCAATACTGTACAAAGAAGAAATAGAACGTGCTATGAAAACCAATGGTATAAGTGGTTTTCAACTGCTCGATTTGCACGATTTTACCGGACAAGGAACTGCTTTGGTTGGGTTACTCGATGCGTTTTGGGATAGTAAAGGATTGATAAAAGCGGATGAGTTTCGGCAATTTTGCTCTCCCGTTGTTCCGCTTATTCGATACAAAAAAGCCACCTATACTACTGACGAAACCTTTGATGCCACTGTTGAGATTTTGAATAATGGTGGTAGTGTGCTTTCACAAAAAAATGTAAACTGGAAAATTGTTGATAAATCAAATTCCATAATTGCCCAAGGAAAGTTTGGTGTGCCAACGGTTGCAATTGGAAAGCGGGTTGCGATTGGAAATATTACTGAAAAACTGTCGAAAATAAATGCTGCCGGAAGCTATACCGTAAAAGTTGAGGTTGAAGGTACGGATTATAAAAACAGTTGGCAAATATGGGTTTATCCCGCCAAACAAGAATTGAATGCCGAAGATATTTTGATAACTACCGATAGCTTTGAAGCAATCAAAGCCTTGGGCGATGGTAAAAAAGTATTGTTTAGCCCCAAAATTGATGAAATCAACGGACTAGAAGGAAAATTTGTGCAGGTATTCTGGAGTCCTGTGCATTTTCCCAATCAACCCGGAACAATGGGCTTGTTGATGAACCCAAATCATCCGGCATTTGCAGATTTCCCTACCGAAATGCACACCAACTGGCAATGGTGGGACTTGTGCAAAAAATCAAAAACGATATGCGTTGACAGTATAAAAGGTGTAACACCCATAGTGGAGAATGTAGATAATTTTATGAAAAACCGCAAGCTTTGTTCCGTATTTGAAGCTAATGTAGGCCAAGGTAAGTTGATATTCTCAACAATGGACTTAACAACGGACATGGAGAATCGCTTTGTAGCTAAACAATTATGTTATAGTTTAATAGAATATATGAAGTCTGTCAAATTCAACCCTGAAAGCAGTATGACAAATCAAGAACTTACTTCATTGCTAAAATTGAAAAAATAGCATAGGCAATTATGTGCTTCACAAATACTATTTTTTGAGAAAAACGAATTGTAAAGCACCAAAACCAGAATAAACCCGGTATTATAAAGCCTCTGTTACAATAATTACAAATTTTGGTAATAGAATAAAAGACCAGGTAAAGTTAATACTCTATTTTTGTGATAAAGATTGAAGTGCTACAAAAAAATTAAATTTATTCATTATGAAAACAAAAATTACACTTGGCTTATTTCTCATGTTCTTTTTAGGTTTGTCTTCTTTAAAGGCACAAACAGTTACATCACTTTACGATTTCGAAGCAGGAACTACACAGTCGGGAACTTTTGCAATGGCCTGGCCCGGTGCACCCTACATTACGAGCTATGCTACAGGTACAAATCCTGATGGGGCTGGTATAAATTCAACCACAACCTCATTAAATTTGGTAGAAGTTACAGGAACAAACTGGTGGGATAACTTATCCATTTTCACACTTACAAGTCCGGTAACAATTACTGCAAGCAATCGGTATTTGCATATTATGTACCGCACATCACACATTGCAGGTGGTGGTTATGTCATAAATTTGAATTCGACTGGCATGTTAGCAGATGGAGATAAAGGAAGTAAACGTTTTGACGCTAATTTATCGGCTAATAACGTGTGGCAGGATATTGTTATTGATCTGAACTATTTGAAAACAAACAATGTGCAATTTACTAAATTCTGTATGAATCCCGATTTAAACGGTTGGGGTGCAGGTTCAGGTGGTACATATAATTTTGATGAAATTGTGCTTAGTAGCAGCCCGCTTCCACGAGGTACTACTTTTTTGACTGCTAATAATTTATATGATTTTGAAAGTGGAACAGCCTCAAATATCTCCGGAATATCTACCAATGCAGATGGAGGCAATCCGGTAACTTATCCGGTTGCAAATCCATATCAAAATGCTACTAATTCATCGTCGAATGTTGGAAAGCGGTCGGCTGTTTCAGGTATAAATTGGTGGGTAGGTTTTGGTTTTTCTTTTACCAATCCGGTTCAAATTGATGTGAATCATAAATACTTACATATAATGATGATTGCCCCTGGTAACGGTCAAAGCGTAGCGTTTGATGTAAAACAAGGAGCTACAAATGTGATTGCCGATGGCGTACAAACTATTACAACAGCTAACACATGGCAAGATGTAGTTCTGGATGTATCAGGTATGGCTTATATTTCGGGTATGAATATTAAATGTGGTAATTGGGGAGGCACTGCTGCCGGCGATTATTATTTCGACGAGATTTATATTGACGGAAACGCTGCTCCGCGTGTAAATATTGCAACTGCTTTGAAAGCTGAGACCGATAAAATTAATGTATATGCTTTAGAAAAAGCAATTTGTATTGACAATAAAAGTTCTGAAAATCAGGTGAGTATTTTCAACGTTAATGGTCAAAAAATATTAAGCAAACAAATTGGTGTTAAGGAACTTATTGCAATTAATAATTCCGGTTTGTATCTTGTTAAAATTGGCCATCAGGTAACAAAAGTGATTGTTAAATAAATTATTTTCAATATTGCCTCATAAGGTTGCATACTTTAAATTTTGAGCATGTAGGTGCTTAAATTAATAAATTTGGTATGCAACCTTTTTAATTCCATATTTTATTAGTTTATTTACAGCACAAACAAAGCAATACAAAAAATGACTTTGAACTACCATTAATGACAGATTAATACAATGAAAAGAATCACAACTCTTTTGTTCTTATCTCTATATTTAGTTTCAGCTTCCGTTTCAGGTGTCGAAAGTGTTATTCTTGATTTTGAATCAAGTACAATTCCGGCTACAGTAGGTGCCTGGTTAAACTATTCGGGAAGCGGCGCATCAGCCAGCACCTGGTCGAATCCCAATCCGAAAGCAGATGAAATTAATACGACTGCAAATTGCTATAAAATTAAAAAAGGAACCAGTGACCCCTATTGGACAGGACTTGAAATAAATCTCATGACTGCCATACCCATCTCATCATCCAATCAATATCTTCATGTTTTGGTTTATAAAACCACAACTTCGCGAATTGCACTAACCTATACTCCCGAAGGCGGAAGCCAGAGTAGTGATAATTGGCAGTCGAACAACACAACAGGCGCTTGGATAGATTATGTAATGCCAATAGCTATTGGTACAAAATTAAAATTGTTTGCCATAAAAATTGGCGATGAAGGTGGCGACTATTATTTTGACCAAATATCACTTTCCGATAATCCGGCTTCGAGCACACGCACCCCAATTACCATCGATCCGGCTTTGAAAAGACAAGTGATTGAAGGATGGGGTGGTTCGCTTTGTTGGTGGGCAAACATTATGGGTGGATATTCCGATTCGAAAATCAAATCTATTTGCGATTGGCTTACCGACCCCGTTAATGGGCTTAATATGAACATCTTTCGTTTCAACATAGGAGGTGGCGACGACCCAACACACAATCACATGCGTGGAGATGGGGCCGCTATGCCGGGATATAAAGCTTCGGCAACAGCTCCTTACGATTGGACACAAGATGCCAATCAACGAAAAATTTTACAACAATTAATTGCTTCACGCATTACAAAATTTGGAAGCAACGACCTAAAATTTGTTCTGTTTTCAAACTCACCTCCTTACTGGATGACTCGAAGTGGATGTTCGGCAGGAAGCACTGAGGGAAATGTTACAAATCTGAAATCGGATATGTTCGACGATTTCGCTGATTATCTTACCGAGGTAGCTAAGTATTATCACGACAATCTGGGAATAACATTTAATGCAATTGAACCATTTAACGAACCCGATGGTGGTTGGTGGAAAGCCATGGGCAATCAGGAAGGTTGTTACTTTTCCACTAACGATCAAATGATAATGATTCGTGAACTTTATGCAAAGTTATCGGCCAAAAACATGTTATCGTATTGCAAAATTACTGCCAACGATGCCAATAATATTGACAATGGTTTAAGTGCGCTTAATAGTTACAAATCGGCAGGCGATATTGTGTCAAAACTCGGCTTTGTGTCGGTACATAGTTACGGTGGAAACAACCGTGCAGGTATGGCAACTTGGGCAAAAACAAATGCTAAAACCTTGTGGCAATCAGAATCTGGACCAATCAGTGTAGGGGGGACCAACGAATATCAAATTATGACCATGTCCGACCGAATTATTACCGATATGCGCGACATGCAATGCAATGCCTGGATTGACTGGCAGTTGGCGAGCGATGCAAGCCCTACATGGGGGTTGGTTGTGGGCGCTTACAGCGATGCTTTTAATCCAATAACCAGAGCCATATCGTATTACATTCGTGCTCAATACAGCAGGTATTTAAAAGCAGGATATATGGTTATTAATAATTCGGCATACAATGCTGTGACCGCAATTAGTCCCAACGAAAAAGAACTTGTAATTGTAATTAGTAATAAGGAAACTTCAACTCAAAAGTACACTTTCGATTTGTCTAAATTCGGAACTTTGGGACGTGTACAGCAAATAAGAACCAGAGCTCAGGAATCACTATCTGTAAAAAACTCGCTTACATTGTTCAATGTTACGGGCAGCTCATTTACTTACGATGCATTATCCGAATCGGTAACAACCTTTATTGTTCCAATAAATCAAACGCCTGCAGCAGTAAGTAAGGTCGAAAATGATATTGATAACATGTATTATTCGGAAGGAGTGCTACACACTAATTTCTCAGTTTCAAAACCCGTTCAATTATCCGTATTTAATTCAGTAGGAAAACTTATAAAAGCCGATTTGCATGTTCCGTCACAAGGAACTTTCAGTTTGAATTTAGATAAGGGCTTTTATATTTTAACTGCTCGGGTTAATGCAAAGGTAGTTTCAACCAAAATACATGTTTTTTAATAAATATGGTACTTAAACTAAATCATTTGATACAATAATGAGATTCAAAAATCACCTGTTCTTTAACTTTGCAGTGTGAAATAGGAAATTAAAAATAATACATACTTAAAAAATTACGATCATGAAAAAACTTTTTACTTTATCAGCAATCTTTGCATGTAGCTTTTTAGCAACAAATACTGCAACAGGTCAAACAGTGCTTGCAACTTACGAACAACCGATGGGTCAGGAAGCAATTACAGAAACTGTTTTTTGTGAAACACCCCCAAAAGCTTTTGTAACGTTTACGGGCGTTGTGGCTAACCCGGTAAAAGACGAAACCATGAACAATACCAATAATTGTTATATGGTACAAGAAGGTGCAGAAGACTGGTGGGCTAACTTTCTCAATTTCAGAATGACCAATCCAATTACAATTACCGAAACAAATCGTTATTTACACGTTTTGCATTATCGCCAAAAACTGAATGATAGTTGGATGGTTTGCTTAAATGTAGATTGGCCATTGGCAGATGCCGATAAAGGAAAACTACGTTTCGATGCTCAAAATTCGAAAGAAGGAGTATGGGAAGATGTAGTTATCGATTTGAAATATCTGATTGACAATGCTATTCCACTGACGAAGTTTATGTTTGGGGTTTCGATGGATTGGAATGGAGCCAGAGATAATCCTGCATCGGCTTATTATTTCGACGAGATTGTATTAAACAACAATCCGTTACCACGCGGTGTAAATATTATGGCCGATACTGAAATGTCGCTTTTTGTAGGCAATACAGCTTCGTATAACAAATGGGTTGGTAAATATGATTTACAACATGCCGAAAACACTTCGGCAATTATAGCTAATCCATTTACCACCGAAACTGCGGTTTTAAACTCGACACAAGTTATGCAGTACAACAAAAGTGCAAACGCTTCGTGGTGGCAAGGTGGTCCCCGTTTCAAATTTCCGGGTATTTTTCAGGTTGGCAAAGCCGGAGCGTCTTCATATTTACACGCTATGGTTAATATCCCTCAAATTGAAACTGGCAAAGACTATTATATCGTTCAGCTTAATGCCAAGGATTTCTCAGGCAAACAGTTGGATAGTGGCGATTCGCAAAAATATTGGGCTGATGACAAGGGGAAATGGATTGACGTGGTGCTGGATGTAACGAGTTTAGGTTTTGTTTCCGAGTTTACGGTTCGTTTCGATGTGCGTCGCGATGCAACTGATGCGCTTATCAATTCACCAGCAGGCGTTTTTTATTTTGACGCAGCAGCTATTGACAACTCGGAAGCTCCCCGAACAGTGGTTAATGCACCTACAGCAGTTGTTACGCCATCCACCAAAAACGTGAAAGTATTCTCATCTAATCGCAATTTGATAATTGAAGGTGATGTTGCTTTGATTGAAGTTTATAACACCATAGGTAAGTCTATTTCAAAAACACCAACGCATCAATTTAGAACAGAGTTACCTGTTTCGCAAGCTGGTTTTTACCTGATTAAAACCATTTCGACTAACGGAGAAGTTTCAAACTCCAAACTTTTTGTGAAGTAAAATTACAAAAACGAGGGTGTTTCAAAAGTTATTTTAGAACGCAAATTACGCAAATTTTCACAACTAAATTTTGTTCTACAACACACACGGATTTCTAAATAATAGTAATTTATGATTTGTGTAGATTTGCGGTTTATTCGCGTAATTTGTGTTCTTCTTGCTTTTGATATATGCTCGTGTTCTTTTTAAGCAACTGCTTTTTTGCAACCTTTTTAAATCTATTTTTTATGAAACGAACTTATGAGAGATCTCTCTTTCATTTCATTTTTGCAACTTGTTTTTCATTGCTGATACTTTTTATTGGAACTGGTTGCCAATCCGAAACAATAGATGATACATCCACAAAATTAGTTGGAACCTGGTATCAAACGTCCAAACTAAAAGATGGAACCCCTACTACAAAAGACAGTACACACCTGCTGATGCAAATAAATGCAACTAATATTTGTGTGCTTTGCGACTCAAGTGCTGCTGCCATAAAAGCCAAAACGGTTGTTAAAAGATCTGGTTGGAACTACACCGGCGGCTTGTTCAATTTGGCTGTTGACCTTCCTGCATCATGGACTCCACAAGTTACTGCAAATGAGCTTAGTCTCGAACGGGTTGACTTTAACCAAGCAGGTGCCATTACCAAAACTACAATTCGCTTTGTACGTACTGCCAACATCGACTTCAAATAATCATTCGGAAAATATATGAAAACAAAATACAAACTACTTATATTGCTTTTGCCGTTAGTAGTCTTTTTTTCGTGCCAAGATGAAATGTACAACGAAAGCGCCATGGTTGGTTTATGGCAGCAAGTATCGGTAAGTGAGGACGGAGTGGCAATGGCGCTAACTCCTGAGCAAGAAAGCTGTCAGATATTAATTGAAGCAAACGGAGCCTGTCGCTATTTTCACAAATCGTTTATTAGTTACAATAATGGAGCAGGCCCAACCACATTTTATGGCACATGGAGCATGCTCGATGGGAAATGGATAAATTTTACAACCGATAAATGGCAATTTATTCCCACTTTGAGCACCGACAGCAACAAAGTAAACCTTACTTACAAAACGAATGCTCCAACCAGTATCGATACACTTGCAACTGTAAAAAAACAATGGTCAAAGTATCATATCCAGTCCCGATTTACAATTTTGAAACTGACTGATATTGAGATGGAAATAAGACTGAAGACTTTTGTGGGCGAAAAAAAATATGCCTTCATTTTTGCCCCAAATCCAGCTGATTTTGTGGAACTGAAACCGGTAGCAGCAGGCGCAATTAATTACAGCCCAAAATTAGTTACCGATCAAAATTATTGGATTATACGTAAAGAATATCAAACTTTGAAAACTTATATTTTCAAGTTTAAGAAAGAAACCTATTGATAATCGCAAAAAAGGATATTTATGAACAAAATAATATTTCTTTCGCTCGCCGCACTATTTATATTGCTGCCACTTAGCGCCCAGCAATCAACAAAAGTGACAGGGAAAGTAACTGACATTAAAACCGGCGAAGAATTAATAGGTGTAAATGTAGCTATTAAAGGCACAACTAAGGGTTCTGTAACCAACATGGATGGTAATTATTCAATTGAGGTTTCAAATGCTTCAACTGACGTATTAGTATTCAGTTATGTGAGTTTTGAGCCTGTTGAAGAAACTGTAAAGAACCGAATGGTAGTGAATGTGCAAATGAGCGAAGCAAATACGCAACTTAATGAGGTTATAGTTGTGGGATATGGCTCACAAAAAAAAGAATCAGTAATAGGTTCTATCTCTTCAATTAACAATAAAGCACTTGTATCAGTTCCTGTTTCTAATATTTCGCAAGCAATGGCTGGTAAACTTTCGGGCATACAAGTAGTGCAAAGTTCGGGCGAAATAGGTGGAGATGTAGCCGAAATTTATGTTCGTGGTATGGCTACATGGAATAATGCTTCACCGCTTTTTGTAGTAGACGGTATTGTACGTGCCGAATTTGCAAAAATTGACCCTAACGAAATTGAAACTATTAATATCCTGAAAGATGCTTCGGCAACAGCCGTTTTTGGTGTGAAAGGTGCTAATGGTGTGATTATTATTACTACCAAACGTGGCACTTTAGGAAAACCTAAAATTTCGGTAACAGCCCAAACCGCTGTAACACAGCCTATCAACATACCACAACCACAAGGTGCCTACGATGCTACAAATCTACAATATTTAGCCGATTGGGGACAATACAAATCACGAACACCGCAAACAAAAGGAGGAACCACAGCGTATGATTTATTATTGTGGCGCACCGGAGCTTCGCCTTGGACTCACCCCGATGTACACTGGGTTGACGATGTAATGAAAAAGCAATCCACTCAGCAACAGTATAATATAAATATTTCCGGTGGAACAAAAACAGTGCGATATTTCGTTTCGGGTGGTTTTTTAAACCAAAATGGGTTTTACAAAAACGATAATCTGACAAAGTACACCCGTTTTAATTTCAGGAGCAATTTGGATGTCGATGTGTCTAAAGATTTAACAGCGTCGTTAAGTGTGGGCTCGCGTGTCGAAAATCTTAATTCGCCAAACAATACAATCTGGAATAGTTGGGGTGTTTATCGTGGAGCATTTGCCGTTTCGGGTAGAGCGCATCCTATTTATAATCCGGATGGTTCATATAGTGGTACGGGCGATAATATAGTTAAAAGTTTGAAAGAGGCTGCGATTTATAAAGATGTATCGAGTACGCTCGAATCAAGTTTGAGCCTGAATTACAAACTCGATTTTATTGCCAAGGGTTTATCTGCTAAAGCACAGGCATCGTTCGATACCAATGGTGAAGTAGGGCGTTCGTGGACAAAATCAACAGCTGAATATATTTATGACCAACCTACGAATACGTATCAGCAATTTGGCGAAGATAGACCACTTTCGTACAATGGTATTGCCAAAAACAACAACTGGTATAAATTTTACATGGAAGCCGGACTGAATTATAACCGCACTTTTGCCAAACATTCAGTTACAGGGTTGTTTTTGGTTAACCGAAATGAATTTATTCGGAATAACGAGGTGGCTTTTGCCGATCAAGGTTTAGTTGGCCGCGTTACTTACGATTTCGATAAGCGCTATTTTGGTGAATTTAATGTTGGCTACAATGGTTCCGAAAATTTTCCAAAAGGAGCGCAATACGGACTTTTTCCTGCTTTTGCTTTGGGCTGGATGGCGAGCAACGAGGATTTTATTGCCAATACCGATCTTGCTAAAATTATTAGCAGCCTGAAATTCAGAGCTTCACTAGGTTGGGTAGGAAATGATAAAAGTGATAGCCGATTTATCTTTCTTCAGGAGTTTTCGAACGGTGGCGGTTATACATTTGGAACAGGCGATAATTACTACAATGGAATCCAGCAAGGTGCCATTGCTAATAAAAATGCACACTGGGAAGTAGCTCGAAAAGAGAATTTTGGTTTCGAAGCCGATTTCTTTAAAGGATTATTCGGTTTAAACTTCGATTATTTTTATGAGTTCCGAAATCAGATTTTAACAAATATAGATGCTGTAAAGCCGGAGTACGTAGGCGCTTCATTTAAAGTGGCAAATATTGGCGAAACCGAAAATAAAGGCTTTGAACTGGAATTGAAACACAATATGAAGGTGAACAAGAATTTCAATTATTTTGTAAAAGCTAATTTCACGTACAACCGAAACAAAATTCTTAAAAAAGCAGATGCTTTAGGTTTATTGCCTTATCAGAAAGAAGAAGGTTACCCCATTGGCACACCCTTAATGTGGAATAATACTGGCTATTTCAATAGTTATGAAGAGATTCAAAGCAGCCCCACACAGTTAGGTAATAACAATGGAATTCCCGGTAATATTGAAATAGTACCCGGCGATTTGAAGTTCGAAGATTTTAATAACGATGGTGTTATTAATCAGGCCGATGCGTACCGTCAGGGTTACGGTTCAGTGCCCGAAATGCAATATGGAGTAACGGTAGGTGGCAACTGGAAATCGCTCGATTTTTCAGTGCTGTTTCAAGGCTCTACTCATGCTTTGTTTATGAAACAATGGGAAATTATGTGGGCGTTTTCGAACAACGATAACGTTTTTGAGAAGCACAACTATTATTGGGCTCCCGAAATTGCCGATGCAGCTCAATTTACACGTTTTTACGGAAAATCATGGATTAATAACGAACGCTATTATTCTACCTACGAGGCTGGCTCGGGAACGTATGTTCGCTTAAAAACGATCGAGATGGGTTACACTTTGCCTGTAGCATTAACGCAAAAAGCAAAAATGACATCGGTAAGGGTTTATTTATCGGCAAATAACGTTTACATGTGGGCGGTAGAAAAATACCTTGACCCTGACAATAGGGAAAACCGTGGCGGAAAAATGCCTCCTACCCGTGCTTTTAATGTTGGTTTAAATGTAAACTTTTAATAGGAAATAATGATGAAAAGTATAAAATATTTCATGCTATTCTTGGTGTCAGGACTTTTATCCTGTGCCGATTTTTTAGATCGTGCACCAAGTGTAAACCTTGATGAAGATAAGGTTTTTACAAACTTTGTAAATGCGCAGGCATTTCAGGCTGATATTTACAGTGGATTAACAAGTAGATTTAATGCGCTTGGGAGCTTTCAGCCCGTTCCATTGTCTTCCGCTTCCGACGAATCTGAATCGAATGCCGGTTATCATGGCACGAAGTCGTTCAACATGGGGAATTACAATGGCGTAGATGCCAATATTTACTTTTACTACTCGGCTATTCGAAAAGCTAATCTTTTTCTGAAAAATGCAAGCAGAATTCCTTTCCCCGACACAAAAACGAAAGACCAAATGTTGGGCGAAGTTTATTTTTTGAGAGCATTTTATTTCAACGAAATATTGAAGCGGTTTGGTGGCATGCCAATTATGACCGAAAATGATTTATTTATTCCCGGCGATGATTTAATGCGACCAAGAAACACCTATCGCGAATGTTTTGCCTACATTATGAATGACTTAACAAACGCAATAACTTACTTGCCGGTTACTTTGCCTACCAATCAATACGGACGTGCTACCAAAGGCGCTGCTATGGCATTGAAAGCAAGAATGTTATTGTTCGCTGCAAGTCCGCTGTTTAGCCAAAAAACGGGAATATGGGGAATAGGTGGAACAACGGACGATTGGTTGGAAAAAGATGGAAAACTGTGGTGGCTAAAAGCCGCCGAAGCTGCTAAAGCTGTTATCGATTTAAAAGATGCAGATGGAAATGCTGTATATGCATTATACAAAACCAATGCTGCAAACAAAGCGGATGATTATGAAAAATTGTTTTTCAAACGACGCGAAAATGGTAATAAAGAAATTATTTTTTACAAACACGAAGCTCCTGTAGCTTTTGGTAGCAACGAGATAAACGTGTGGATGCCTAGTGGCGATTTTGGTGGAGCTGGGGCAGTGCAACCAACTCAAAATTTTGTAAAGCTTTTTGAAATGAATGATGGTAAATATATTGATGAGCCCGGTACAAGCTATGACCCCACAAAACCATACTTAAACAGAGATCCGCGGTTTTATAAAATCATTATTTATCAGGGCAGTATGTGGCAGGGTGTTACAGTGGATATGTCGACCTCTACAACGCAATTTCCGTCAGGCACTTTCCTTACAGGGTATTTTGTGCGTAAGTATCTGCCAGAAGAAATGAAGAAAAATACAACTACAAGCTCCTATCACAACTGGATATTTTTCCGGTTAGCCGAAATGTATCTGAACTATGCTGAAGCTATGAATGAGGTGGAAGGACCAACACAACAAGTGCGCGATGCTGTAAATACAGTAAGAGCTCGATCGGGGGTTGTGGATATTCCGGTGGCATTAACAGGCGATACCAAAAAAATGCGTGAACGCATTCAGCGCGAACGCGCTATTGAACTTTGTTTTGAAGAACATCGCTGGTGGGATGCCCGTAGATGGAGTACGGGTGCCGAGGGTGAATTAGCTACAAAATGGTTTGGCGGTCCATTTAATAGGGTTGTTATAACCAAAAATGGTAGCACGGTAACTTACAATGAAGAGTCGTACTTTACACGTATTTACCAGTCGAACAACAATTTATATCAAATACCTTTGGGCGAAATGTACAAAAATCCGTTGTTTATTCAAAATCCCGGTTATTAATCCTATTTAGTCACAATTGAAAATACTAAAATTATGATAAACATAAAAAATAAACCGGAAACATTGCTTTTGATGCTTTTTTTCCTGTTCCCTGTATTTTTGTTTTCGCAAGATATTAAGACTCTCAGCGTTCCCGATTCTACTGCTAAAGTATATCAGGTAGCGTATGGATCTCGTTCAAAATCAGAATTAACTTCTGCCATTTCAACCATATCGGCTGCCAATTTATCCAAAGCGCCGGTATCTACTTTAGGTAATGCAATTCAAGGGTTGTCATCCGGGCTTACCGTATTGCGAACAGTTGGTGCCGAACCAGGTTGGGATCAACCATCTATTTATATACGTGGTATTCAGTCTTTTGGCGGTGGTGTAGCCCCATTGGTTATGGTCGATAATGTTGAACGTGATTTTTCGCAATTGGATCCCGAAGAAATTGAATCGTTTACGGTGCTGAAAGATGCTGCTGCTACAGCAATGTACGGAATGCGCGGCGCTAATGGTGTAATTTTAGTTACAACCAAAAAAGGATTTGTAGGTAAATCAATCATTTCGCTTACTGCTCAATACGGTATGCAGTCGCCAACACGATTGCCGCAGTATGAAGGTTCAAAGGAATTTGTGGGTTATCGAAACTTGGCTTTGCGCAATGATTATAACCAGCTCACTGACAACGAGTTTAATACATTATTTTTGAGTAATCCGCAAAATAATCCGAACAATTACGATGGCAGTAATTCCTATTTATATCCCAATACAGATTGGTATAAGTCGTTTTTAAATACATCTGCTCCACAACAGTCGTACAAACTTTCGTTTCGTGGAGGTTCTGATGATGCTCAATATTACGTAATGTTAGGTGTAATGGATCAAAAGGGCTTATACAACTTTACGGAAGTAAATCCTGGCTTTTCAACTCAAAATAATTTTTCGCGTTACAACTTCAGAACGGTTGTTGACATTAATCTGAGTAAAATACTGAAAGTAGGTATTAATTTAGGTGGACGCGTTGAAAACCGCCACACACCAAGTTCAAGCGCAAGTAGTATAATTTCGGCGCTTTCGAAAATAGCGCCAACAATGCCCATTTTCAACGAAGACAAATCGCTGGCAGGAACTTCTATTTACAAATATAATCCGTATGGAATGATAGCTAATACGGGGTTTCAGGATAGGTTTGCACGCTATATTCAAGGCACAACTACTGCCGATTTGAAACTGGATAGGATATTGAAAGGACTTTCAGCAAATGCGCTGTTCGGATTCGATGCGTCGAAACTCTATGGTCGCTCAAAAAGTCAAAGTTATGCTGTTTTTCAACAAAACGTTGATAATACTTACACGCAATATGGTCAAAGTACCAGTCTCGATTTGTTATATTCCGGCTGGGATAGTAGTTTTGGGTTAATGCTCAATTATATGATTGGTTTTTCTTACGATAGAACGTTGGGTGTAAATCATTTGGCAGCTGACCTGAAATATATGCAATCGAGCCTGTCAACAGATGGCGATAATCCGGATTATAAAAACCAAGGCACTTTTGGACGAGCAACTTACACATACGACAAGCGTTACACAGCCGAATTTGGATTTGCTTACAACGGTTCCGAAAATTTTGCAAAAGGTAGTCGGTTTGGCTTTTTCCCAACAATTTCGGCTGCATGGATGCTCTCAAACGAAGATTTTTTAAAAGACAATAGTGTTGTAGATTTTCTGAAATTACGAGGCTCTTACGGAAAAGTTGGAAATTCGAACATTGGTATTGGATATAGGTTTCCTTACGAAGAAAAATATTACGGAGGCTCCGGATATTATTTTGGAACTGCCGGAACAGATGGAGCTTACGAAGGTAGAATACCAAATCCGGCCATTACCTGGGAAGAGTCATTGAATGGAAATCTGGGTTTAGAAATTGGTTTGTTCCATACATTGGAAGTGGAGGTGGATGTGTTTAATCACAACAGAAATCAAATTATTACCGGACGTTGGAATACTCTTCCAAGCTTTGTGGGGCAGGATTTGCCATACGAAAACAGTGGGTCGGTACGCAGTCGGGGTTTCGAAGTTTCGGTGAAGCACACTAAAAATTGGGGCAATTTTACATTTTTAGTTCAGGGAAATGTATCGTTTACCAAAAATAAAGTTACAGCCATGGAAGAAGTTGCCGGCATGAATGCCTGGGAATATCGCACAGGGCAATCGGTTACGCAGCAATGGGGTTTACAGGTAAGTGAGAATGCATTTTTTGTAGATCAAAATGATATTGATACCTATCCCGCAAAATCTACTTATGGAGCTATTCAGCCCGGCGATGTTAAATATGTAGACCAAAATGGCGATAACATTATTGATAGTCAGGATTATATTCCTATGGGTAATCCTTCAATTCCCGAATGGAATGCCGGGTTAACGTTGGGCTGTCAGTACAAAGGTTTCGATTTTAATGTGCTGTTTACGGGCATTGCCAACAGGAGTGTTTTTGTATCGAACAACGTATTTTGGGGAATGCAGGACAATAACAAAATAACCACCGAAGTGGCTGCAAATTCGTGGGGCGTAAGTGCGAATCCTATTTATCCAAGGCTCACAACCCAACTGAATGTTCACAACTATCAACCCTCATCACTTTGGCTCAAAAACGTTGATTTTCTGAGAGTTCAGACTTTGGAAATTGGCTACAGTTTGCCAGCTAAAATGCTGACTAAAGCCAACATCAGCGAAGTCAGGTTTTTTGTAAATGGGTACAATCTATTTTCGCTCGACACCATGCGCAAATACAATCTGAGTGCCGAAATACCGAATGCAGGTGTAACACTTTATCCCGAAACAAGTGTAATTAATATTGGCACAAGTCTCAAATTTTAAAAACTGAATGAAAAGATGAAAAAACTAATTCCAATACTAATTTTAGGCTTTGTAGTTATAACGCAATCATGTGTTGATTACCTTGATAAAGACCCGAATGTAGATACAAAATTGAGCCACGAGCAGATTTTTTCGGACGTGCATTATGCCCCGGGATTTCTGAATAATATTTACAATGAATTGCCCGATGGTTATTCTCGTTTTGGTGGTGCAATGCTGGCAGCCGGAAGCGACGAAGCTGTCTGTTCAAATACAGGTTCGGCTATCAATTTGTTTAATAAAAATGCGATAAATGCTACCACTAATCCCGATGATGTTTGGGATGCCATGTACCGGGGCATTCGCAAATGTAATATTTTTCTGAAAGAACTTCAACCCGATGGAATTATTACAAAGTCAAACAGTATTCCTGAAACAAAAGAAGGCGTTGCAGTGCGTAAATACTACAAAGGACAGGCTTTATTTTTAAGGGCATTTTTTCATTTTGAACTTCTCAAACGCTATGGAAATATATTTTATGTAAGCAAAGTAATCGATCCTTTCAACGAAGAAGAATTGTTTTCGGGTATTCAGTCCACTTATCAGCAAGCCGTTGATTCTATCGTAAGGGATTGCGATTCGGCAGCAGTTAATATGCCTGCAGCATATCCAGATGATAGTTACAAAGGCCGCCCCATAAGTTATACACCGCTGGCATTTAAAGCGCGTGTTTTGTTGTATGCCGCCAGTCCGCTCAATAACAATCCTGCCAGCGCAAATTACGATTTGGCTAAATGGCAACGAGCTGCTTTGGCTGCCAAAGTGATAATTGACTCCAAAAAATACACACTTTCGAGCTTAAGTAAGATTTTCAGTGAATTGTACAATCCGGAAGTGATTTTTGCTGCGCGTGCCCAAAACAGAAACGAAATAGAAAACTACAATTATCCGGTTAGCTTTCAAGGGTCTGGCTATATGAATCCTACTCAGGATTTGGTAGAGGCTTACGGTATGACGGCCAAAACGTATAAAAATAGAAATGTGGATTTCAATCCTGCCGACCCTTATAGTTTAGTAAACACCCGCAAAAGAGAAGATCGGCTGAGATATACCGTTTACTTTAACGACAGTAGACTGAAAGATACCACTGTGGCTTGTTTTGTAGGTGGAAAAGATGGACTTTTTTCATCGCCTACAGCAACAAAAACTGGTTATTACATGAGTAAATTCATTGATCCTTCACTCGATTTAGCGAAAGGAAACACCAGTTTACGGGCATGGGTTTATATGCGTTATGCCGAAATTATTCTGAATTATGCCGAAGCGCTGAATGAATTTGATAATGTGGCAAACTTTAATGCTATCGTTTCGGAGTTGGATAAATTGAGAAACAGGGCAAACTTACGACCATTCGATACTGCCGACAAAACGCTATTAAAAAATCAGGTTGAAATGCGCAATTACATCAAGCAGGAACGTAGGCTGGAGCTGGCTTTTGAGGAACATCGGTTTTGGGATTTACGCAGATGGAAGGATGCAGAAACTATTCTGAATAAGCCTGTAAAAGGTATGCGTATTACAAAGGATGTATCAGGAAACTATATTTATACTATTTTTGACGCTGATACACGTGTTTTTAGTTCTAAAATGTATTGGTATCCAATTCCGCGAAAAGAAATTTTAAAATACCGAAATGCAGGAAAAACAATTATTCAAAACCCGGGTTGGGAGTGAAATAAATAATTAAGAATTGATAATTAAGAATTAAAAATTAGCACAATGAAAAGAATAATATTTATACTTGTAGTGGCGCTGGCAATGGCTTCGTGCGAAACATCCGAAGATATTAGCAACCAACTCGACCATCAAGTGCCCGACTGTACGACGCTTACAATCAAAGCAAATGGTCAGACTAAGGTGATTGACAATAATATAGTTACGAAGTTATTTTGGGGTTTTGTGCCACAAACAAACCTCGAAACCCTGACTTTGCCTACAGTTGTAGCAGCCAAAGGTTCAACTATCGATATTAGTGTTGAAATAAGCGATAATGTTGCTCTAAAAACCGCAGAACTTAGTTATCCCAATTGGTTATTTTCGAAATATATCAATTTTGCAAATCCCGAAGGCGATATTCCTTTAAAACCTCAGCGTTATACATTTACGGCACAGGTAGAAGTACCGGCTACAGCTATTACAGTTCCGTGGCTCGAAAGCTATTACTTTAACGATGGCTCGTCGATGAAAATTTCGGTAGCCTACCACAAACTATTGCTTACGGTAGTTGATATAAACATGAATTCGAGAGTTATTCCAATTTTTGTAAAAGTGGAATAGTAAATTTTTATCGACCCGTTAGTCAGTGCTCTGAATTTTTATGCTTTTCACATATTCGCTAGGCGTCATTTTGTAAACTTCAGTAAAGCAAGTTGTGAAATAAGATGGCGAGTTGAACCCCACATCGTAGCATACTTCCGAAATGTTTTTGCCGTGCACATTGAGTAGTTCGCAAGCTTTTTTCAGGCGGATATTACGAATAAATTCGCCTGTGCTTTGTCCGGTAAGTGCTTTTATTTTACGGTGTAATCCCATTCGGCTAATGTATAATTCGCTCGCAAGAGCATCGCCATTAAACTCAGTTTCTATCATTTTATTTAAAATAATAGTGATGGCTTTTTGAAGAAAAAGTTCGTCCGGCGAGTCGGTTTTTTCATTTGGGGTGCGCATTTCGCCCAATGAAATTTTTCGGCTGTAGCGATTTTTTAGCATTTCGCGCACCTCAATAAGCTTTTCGACCCTGATAATAAGATGCTGTGGATGAAATGGTTTGGTTATATACGAATCGGCTCCAATACTTAAACCTTCGATGCGATTTTCGATGTCGGATTTAGCCGTTAGTAAGATAATGGGAATATGACTTGTTTCGATTGATTTTTTTAGCTGCTTACACATTTCAATGCCATCCATTTCGGGCATCATCAAGTCGCTAATTATCAAGTCAAAATCCTGAAGTGTTGCCACTTCGAGTCCAATAACTCCATTTTCGGCTTCTTCAATACTATACTGATTACCCAAAATACTGCGAATATAACTTCGAATATCGGCGTTATCTTCCACTATTAAAATTCGTTTCCTAAAGTCTCTTTTTAATGTTTCAACACTCTGATTTTCATCCGCACTGATAGTGTCTTTAAGCAGAGTTTCAGGCAACTCAGGCTTAACTAAACTTTCAGTTTCGTCCATTATTTCATCATTCATAAATGCACTTTTTTCAACAGGCAGCGTTATTTTAAATGTAGTTTGTACGTTAGGCGTACTTTCCACTTCTATGGTTCCATGATGAAGTTCAATAAGATTCTTAACCAGATGTAGCCCTATTCCAGACCCTTGCTGCATTATACTTTGCTCTTTTCCCTGGTAAAATCTATCAAAAATGCTCAAAATATCATTCGATTTTATGCCTTTCCCATTGTCGGTAATGGATATTGTAACTTCGTTATTTTCAAAAGCATCTTTAAATTCCAAAACAGATACAGTTATTGCTCCACCGTCGGGTGTGAATTTAAAAGCATTTGAAAGTAAGTTAAACATTGATTTATTGATAAATTCGGTATCGAACCAAACAATAAGTTTTTGATGTGGGTGCTTAAAATCCAACTGTATGTTTTTTTGTTTTCGCAGTTCTTCAAACGAAGTTAAAACATCGTTTATACACACAATTAAATCGGACTTTTGAACCTTCAACTTCATTTGTCCCCTTTCCGTTTTTCGGAAATCGAGCAATTGGTTCACCATGGTTAGCAGTCTGTTAGCGTTGCGAAGCATCAATTTTAAATTTGATTTTTTTTCTTCGTTGCTTTCATCAAATTGCATCTTTTCGAGCGGACCAATAATCAGGGTTAATGGCGTTCGGAATTCGTGAGAAATATTGGTGAAAAACTGGAGTTTCTCCTGATGGAGTTCCTCTTCTTTTTCTCGTTTTGCACGTTCTATTTTCAATCTGTTGGCCGTTTGAATTCTAATTTTTACAAACAGTAAAACAAAATAAAGAATCGTCAGAAAAAGAATAGAGTAGATAATATATGCCCACCACGATGCCCACCACGGATGTTGTATAACTATAATGATAGAAGCGATGTTTTTGTCACTCCAAACAGCATCCGGGCTTGAAGCTTTTACTTTGAATACATATGTGCCGGGTTGTAGATTACGAAAAGTAACACTGTTTTGATTGCCTAAGTAGTTCCATTTTTTATCCGATCCTTCCAGGAAATAAGCATACTGAATTTTTTGATTGGCATTATAATTTACACCAACATATTCAATTGTAAAAACAGATTGTTTGTATTGCAATTCAATTTTATCAGCTAGCGTAATATTTTGCTTTAAAGGTGAATACCTGCGTTTATCTTCCGATGGAGTAGTTATCTCGTTAAATACCAGCAGTTTTGTTAAAACAACAGAGGGGCATTTGTCGTTTTTGGTAACGCCAATGGGGTTGAATAAGTTAATGCCGCCAAACCCTGCAAATACCATCAATCCATTTGGTAAATAAATGGCACTCCTTTCGGTGTATTCGCGACTTTGAGTACCATCGCCTGTATTAAAATTTTCAATCTCATTGGTTTTGGTATCCAATCGGGAAATTCCTTTACTTGTTCCTAACCAAAGTTTGCCTGTATTGTCACAGAGTAATGAGCCTATATAGTTGCTTGATAATCCATTCGTTGAAGTGATAATGTTTGATTTTTTATTTTTCGTATTATAATAAAATAGTCCTTCGCCCTGTGTTGCCAGCCATATACTATCACCTTTTATTAAAATGTCGCTCACTACGTGTGGCGATAAGTTGGTAGGTTTTATATTTACAGCCTTGTTCATATAATTGTATGTAATTACCCCTGCACCATAAGTTCCTATCCACAATGTTTGGTTTGCTGTTTCTCTGATTGTTCTGATACCAATAATCCGGTTATTTACAAGATTAATGCGGTTAAATGATTGGCTTTTAGAATCATATTTTGCCACGCCACTATTAGTACCTACCCAAATGGATTTATCTTTTGCCTGAAAAATAGTTCGAACATCATTGCTTGGCAGTGAGTTTGGGTTATTATTGTCGAACATATATTGTTTGAAGGTTTTACCATTTTTGTCGGCCTTTAGTACCCCTTTGTTGTAAGTGCCTATCCATAGATTATTTTCCGAATCCAGCAGCAAGGCCTGATAAATATATCCGGTAAGTTTTTTGTTAATTTCCAATGCTTTTACTTCGCCGGTTTGCAAGTTCATTTTGCACAATCCAACTTTGTCGGTACCCATAGTTCCAACAATTAAATTCCCCGATTTATCATCCGAAATAGCAGTTATTGGCGAATTTGGTAAGGAGTTTGACGATTCAGCATCATGCTTTATTAATTTGAATTTTGTGGAGATTCCTTTCAGCATATTTGCACCACCCCAGGCAGTGCCAATCCAAAGATTATTATCCTTGTCGGCAAACAGCGAATTGATAGACGCACAACTCAAACGGGTCGCCGACTCGCCCTGATAGATTGACTGATAAGCAAATCTTTGGGTCATCGAAAACGACCGAACTGAGAAATTCATTAAAAATATTTCTGTTCCTATCCAAATTTTCCCGTTATGATCTTCTTTAATTGCCCCAACAGAATTCACGGCCAACTCTTGTGGGTAAGTTACCAAATCCAGCTGGTTGCTGGTTTCATTGTAAATATAACATCCTTTTGAAGTGCCAATCCATATCCTTCGAAAACTATCCTGATAAATAGTTCTAATAAAACGGCTATTTTCAGGAATATCAAAAAATTCCAATTTATTATGTTCAAGGTCGTACCGATACAATCCATCATGTTGAGTTCCAATCCAAAGCCTTTTGTTATCGTCTTCCAAAATGCTCATAACATTAAGAGGCGAAACTCCATTTGGCAGTTTAGGTAAAACTAATGCATGAAATTTTTTGGATTTCCAATCGAAATAATTCACACCATTTCCGTAAGTTCCAACCCAAGTAACAAGTTTGTTAGTGCTCGATGTTAAGTAGGTTATGTCATTGTAAACCAGCTTTAAGGGAGATGTGTTGTTTCGAACCTTAATAATGCTGTCCGAATTATAATCGTAAATATTTAAACCATCCGAAGTGCCAACCCAAATATTTCCATCCGGAGCCATAATCATGGCTTGAGCCCGGTTATGCGACATGGAATAACGCCCGTGATTAATAGCGAATTGTGTAAAGCTTTTGCCGTCAAATTTATTCAATCCTTCTTCGGTAGCAATCCAAATCAATCCTTTTTTGTCCTGTAAAATACTATATATAATGTTGCTCGACAAACCATGTTCGGTCGATAATTTGATTATCTGATTCGTCTCCGTCTTTTGTGAGGCTAATTTAGAACTGATAATTGTAAAAAAAAGAAGTAGAAATTTTATTCTCCAAAAAATAGTTGATGATTTCATATTGACCAGATATTTACGCAAAGTAAAGTAATTCAAATCAATTGACCAATAGTTAGTAGCTTCAAAATGTCGTACTGATAAAATATCAATAAAATGTTACAATAATAATAGGATTATATCCAATAATGAAAGTAAAAATTTATGTTTTAAGCGTACTTTGCTGTTGTTAATTGGTGCTAATGGTTTAAGTGTTTGTATGAATAATAATAAGAATAACTTGCTAGGTAATTTGCGATGTTTATTGACATTGCTAGTTTTCGTTTGTTCATGTGCAAATGCACAAACGGATGAATTGTTGGTGAATTTCAAAAATCCGCCTGCCAACACAAAACCGTGGGTGTATTGGTACTGGATAAGCGACCATATTTCCAAAGAAGGCATTACCAAAGACCTCGAAGCAATGGCTAAAGTGGGCATTGGCGAAGCGTTGATTGGTAATATTGATGAAATAAAGCAAAAAGGAAACGTAAAAGCACTTACCGAAGAATGGTTTCAAATGCTGGATCATGCCATTCGCGAAGGGAAACGCACCGGCGTAAATATTGGCTTATTCAACTCTCCGGGTTGGAGTCAGTCCGGCGGACCGTGGAATAAGCCCGAGAACTCAATGCGCTATCTTACCATGTCGGAACTCAAAGTAAAAGGGCCACAAAAATTGTCGGTAAAACTCACTGTACCAGTTGCACAGTTTCAGGATGTGGCCGTAATAGCTTATGCCACATCGGTTAACGATGCCGGTTATTTGTCGAATACCAATTCTACAATTAATTGTTCACCGCAAACGGAAAATTTAAAAGCATGGTTTGATGGTGTACAGAGTGCTGAGACTTATATTTCCGCCTCTATTTCCAATACTTTTACGCTCAATTTCACCCAATCACAACCCTATACAGTGCGAAGTTTAACACTTTATCCATCGCATACTGGTTTTAGAGTGCAATGCGAGTTGCAGTTTATGCACATCGATGGTACATTTAAACCGCTTAAAAAATTCAGCATTGAACGTACAAATAACAGTACAAGTGTCGGTTTTATTCCTTTTGCCCCAATTTGTGAGACATTTCCAGCCACCTCTTCTTCGCAATTCAGGTTGATTTTTTCCGGCATAAACGGGAAAGCAGGATTTACCGAAATTGCACTTTCAGGTGCAGCCCGTACCGAGCGCTTTGCGGAAAAACAACTGGCAAAGTTGTGGCCAACACCGGCACCTCTTTGGGATGCTTATTTGTGGAAACCGCAAGCCGAAATGACTGATAATGCCCTCGCTATTCAACCGCAGAAGGTGATTAATTTGTCGTCGAAAATGAAAACTGATGGTACACTGGAATGGGATGTGCCTGCTGGCGAATGGATGATTCAACGCATTGGTATGACATCGACCGGACAAAAAAATGCTCCGGCATCGGTCGAAGCAACTGGCTTGGAAGTTGACAAAATGAATAAGCAATGGGTTGCTGATCATTTTGAAGCGTATATTGGAAAAATAATTAAACGACTGCCCGAAAATGAGCGAACAGCTCTAAAACACATTGTGGCAGATAGTTACGAGACGGGTGGTCAAAACTGGACAGATGGCTTAGCTGCTGATTTTGAAAAACAGTTTGGTTATGACCCAAAGCCTTTTCTGCCTGTAATTTCGGGGCGTGTAGTTGGTAGTGCAGATATATCCGACCGCTTTCTGTGGGATTTGCGTCGCATTATTGCCGACCGTATTTCTTATCATTATGTAGGTGGATTACGCCAAAAAGCCAATGAATATGGCTTGAAACTATGGCTCGAAAACTATGGTCACTGGGGTTATCCGGGTGAGTTTCTTCAGTATGGAGGTCAGAGCGACGAGATAGGTGGCGAGTTTTGGACCGGCGACGACACCGAAGGGCTAGAACTGCGTGCCGCATCATCGGCAGCGCATGGTTATGGCAAAAATGTGGTGCATGCCGAGGCTTTTACTTCGGGTGGGCCTATGTGGAACTGGGAACCATGGAGTTTGAAAAAACGTGGCGACTGGGCTGCTACCAAAGGCATTAATCATTTTGTGATGCACGTGTACATTCACCAACCTTACGAAGATAAAGTGCCCGGAATAAATGCTTGGTTTGGGGTGGAATTCAATCGTCACAACACCTGGTTTTATCAATCGAAAGAATGGATAGACTACCTGCGCCGTATGCATTATATGCTTCAACAGGGAAAATATGTGGCAGATGTAGCCTATTTTACGGGCGAAGATGCGCCTAAAATGACCGGAATTCGTAATCCGCAATTGCCCGATGGGTACAATTTTGATTATGTAAATGCGGAAGTGATTGAGAAAATGCAAATTGAAAACGGTCGTTTTGTATTACCCGATGGTATGTCCTACAAAGTATTAGTATTGCCTCCGCAAAACACCATGCGCCCTGCCGTATTGAGCAAACTGAAACAATTGATTACCGATGGTGGCATTGTGGTAGGGCAAGCTCCAACCAGCTCGCCAAGTCTCCAAAATTATCCGGCCTGCGATGAACAAGTGAAGATTATGGCGCAGCAAATGTGGCAGAATTGCGATGGCTTAGAATGTAAAAGTATTGCTGTTGGCAAAGGTAAAATCTACAACGGAGTAGAGCTGACAGCGGTTTTCAATGAGTTGAATCTTATTCCGGATATTGGGAATATTGATGCTAAATCATTTCCGTGGATTCATCGTTCAGCTCCCGACGCCGAAATTTATTACATCTCAAACCAGAAAGACCAAACGGCTGAATTTACGCCATCGTTCAGGGTAAGTGGTTTGCAGCCGGAACTTTGGAATCCGGTAACGAAAGAACTACGTGATTTGCCCGATTTTAAAATCGAAAACGGCAAAACCATTGTTCCACTTGAATTTGCTCCTCGTGAATCGTATTTTATTGTTTTCCGCAAAAAAGCGACTGTACCGATAGCAAATCCTATCAATTTTGTTCGTAAGAAAACGATTGGAGAACTCAAAGGTGTGTGGACTGTGTATTTTAACAGCAAACAAGGTGCGCCCGAATCGATTGTTTTTGATAAACTCGTAGATTGGACAAAGCATCCCGAAGCCGGTATTAAGTATTACAGCGGAACGGCCCGGTATAAGAAAATATTTGATGCTCCACGTTTTGACAAAAAAGAAGCTGTTTATCTCAACTTAGGCGTTTTTAATTCATTAGCAGTCGTAAAATTTAATGGTCAAACCTTAGGGTTGGTATGGGCTGAACCTCACATGGTGGAGATTTCTAAGTTTCTGAAAAAGAAAAATAATGTACTTGAAATTGAGATTACCAATACCTGGAATAACCGGTTGGTTGGCGATGCGGCTTTGCCTGTCGAAAAACGCACTACAAATGCAACTACAGCACCAAGTGCCAATGCAGCTTTAATGCCATCAGGGCTTATCGGTCCGGTTACCTTGCAGATTGACGACCCGAAGCCTTGTGTTCGGTAAGTAAGCCTTTAGTTTGATTAACAGTTGATTATAAAACCAGCAAAAGCATTGGTAGCAATGGCAGTATGGATTGTAAATCATGGTGAAACGCTCAAATTATAGTATTAATAATCGCAAAATGAAATCATCAATTCGATTAATGAGTTTTGAAAAATAATAATTGTATTTTAAAAAAATATCTTGTATGACATTTTTTAAAAATAGTTTTCTAATTAAGGCAGTAATATTCGCTGTTTTTTCGGTTTTTACAATTTTTGCTTTTTCTTCCGAAGCAGGTTTAGGAACTCATGCTCCGTCCAAACCCGATGTTTGTAAATTTGTAATAAACAGTTCGGTAAAATATCAAACAATTGATAATTTCAGCGCTTCGGATGGTTGGAGTATGCAGTTTATTGGGCTTTGGCCAAAAGAAAAACAAGAAAAAATGGCCGATTGGCTTTTCAGCACCAAAAATGATAAACTTGGCAATCCAAAAGGAATTGGACTTCCGCTTTGGCGATTTAATATTGGCGCTGGTAGTACTGAACAAGGTGAGGCAAGTCAGATTGGAAGTGTGTGGACACGTTCAGAATGCTTTTTGCTTCCCAATGGCACTTACGATTGGAGCAAACAAAAAGGTCAACGCAATTTTATGCAATTAGCTAAACAGCGTGGTGTAAATCAATTTCTTGGTTTTATCCTTTCGGCTCCCGTTTACTGGACACAGAATGGACTGGCAACTAATACCGGACGTGGTGCAACGTTCAATATCAAAGACGATAAGTACGATGATTTTACTGTGTTTTGTGCCGATGTAATTCAAGGAGTTGAAAAACAGGAAGGTATTAAGCTCAATTATATTAGTCCGTTCAATGAACCCGATGGACATTGGAATTGGGTGGGGCCAAAGCAGGAAGGAACTGCTGCCACCAATGTGGAAATTGCCAAAACCGTTCGATTAATGGGAAATGAGTTTGCGAAACGAAAAATTGACACCAGGATTTTAGTTTCCGAATCGTTCGATTATAATTGCATGTACCGCACACATCAATATACAAAACCCGACCGGGGATATCAGATACAATCATTTTTTACACCCGACAGCATCAATGCATACATAGGAAATGTGCCAAACGTACCTCGATTAATGGCTGCACACAGTTACTGGACAAACACGCCGCTCACCGATTTGCGTCAAATTCGCATGGAAATGAATCAGGAATTGAAAAAGAATAATGTGCGTTTCTGGCAAACTGAACTTTGTATAATGGGAAACGACTCTGAAGTTGGTGGCGGTGGCGGCAAGGATTTGACCATGAAAACAGCCTTATACATTGCCCGTGTTATACATCACGATTTTGTGTATGCCAATGCTTCGGCATGGCAGTGGTGGCGAGCTGTTGGCACAGGCGATTATAAAGATGGGCTGATTTATGCCGAACCCGATACGTCACTTCTGGATGGAACATTTACCGACTCGAAACTGATGTGGGCGCTGGGTAATTACAGTCGGTTTATTCGACCCGGAGCAGTTCGCTTAGAAGTGACGGCATTTAATACTAAAGGAAAAATTGTAAAGGAGGGCGATACAGATCCGTATGCATTGATGGTGTCATCTTACCTAAATACAGATGGAACACCTGTTGTAGTGGTAATTAATTATCAGGATATAGAAAAAGAATTCGAAATGGAATGGAAAGGTGGAAGAAAAATGAGATGGAGTCCTTACCTTACTTCCGATACACCGGACTGCAATCTGGCACTTCAACAACCTTTGAATTATGGACAAAAAATGATTATTCCGGCACGCTCTATTATCACTTACGTTGGAATAAAATAATAAAAGGCAAACAGCAATAAACAAAAATATAAAATTGAAAGCAATGAAACTGAAACAACCTTTAGTGCTAATCTTACTAATTCTGGCAGGAAATTATGTGCTTGCTAAGCCTCAATTCGGTAAAGCTGAATTGTTTAACGACAATTGGAAATTTAATTTGGCAGATGCTAAAGACGGAGCGAGCAAAACATTAGACGATTCAAAATGGAGACAACTAAGTCTGCCACACGATTGGTCGGTTGAAGGCGTTTACAGTCCGGACAAAGCCAGTTGTCAGGGCTTTCTTCCGGGTGGAATTGGCTGGTATCGCAAAACTTTTACTATGCCGGCAAGCGAAAAAGACAAAAAGGTTTTTATCTATTTCGAAGGCGTGTATAACCGCAGCGAAGTGTTTATCAATGGCAATTCTGTTGGCAAACGCCCCAATGGATATATCTCGTTTATGTACGACTTAACTCCTTATTTGAAATTGGGAGAAAAAAATGTACTGTCAGTTCGTGTCGACCACTCTAAAGAACGTGATTCACGATGGTATTCTGGTTCAGGCATTTATCGCGATGTATTTTTAGTTACTGCTCCGCTGGTACATCTCGATTTGTGGGGTGTGTATTTCAAAGCTACCAGTATTACAGATAAAAAAGCGCTTGTATCTGTTGAGTCAAACATCAATAATGAATCAAAAACTACCTCAGAAGTGCAGGTATTGAACGAAATTATAGATACGAAGACCGGAAAAATTGTGGCATCTGTTTCGAAAAAGCAAAAAGCAGAAGCGGGCAAAAAAACAACCATTACTCAATTGCTAACTATTAGTAATCCCCAGCGTTGGTCGTTAGAATCTCCTGTTCTTTACGCAGTAAAAACCACTGTGAAGCAAAATGGGAAAATTTTGGATCAAAATGAGCAGAAACTCGGACTTCGCACACTCACTTTCGATGCCAACAAAGGCTTTGCGCTGAACAATGTTTGGACAAAAATGAAAGGCGTTTGTATCCATCACGATGCTGGTTGCTTGGGTTCGGCTGTGCCACGCGATGTTTGGAAACGACGATTGATAGACCTAAAAGATATGGGTTGCAATGCCATTCGCCTGAGCCACAATCCGCAAGCGTCGGATATTTACGAATTGTGCGACGAAATAGGGCTGCTCGTTATGGATGAAGCATTTGACGAATGGGAATTTCCGAAACGTAAGTGGATAACCGGGTGGAACGTTGGAACTCCCGAATTTCAGGGCTCGGCCGATTTTTTCAACGAATGGAGTGATAAAGATTTGGCTGATATGATTTTGCGCGACAGAAATCATGCTTCAATTGTAATGTGGAGCATTGGTAATGAGGTGGATTATCCGAATGATCCATATTCGCATCCAATTCTTGATGGAACGAGCATTAATCAGCCAATGCATGGTGGCTATTTACCCAATAGTCCTAAAGCTGAGCGTTTAAGCGGAATTTCGAAACGATTGTCAACTATTGTTCGTAGCCTCGATACTTCGCGCCCTGTAACTGCTGCTTTGGCGGGTGTGGTTATGTCCAACGAAACCGAATACCCTTACGTGTTAGACATTACGGGCTATAATTACACCGAAGACCGTTACGCACAAGATCACGCTAAATATCCTAAACGGGTGATTTTTGGTAGCGAAAATGGCCACAGCATGGAGTCGTGGAAGGCGGTGCGCGACAATGAGTATATTTTCGGGCAATTTATATGGACGGGTATTGATTACCTTGGTGAGTCAGGCGAATGGCCTTCGCGCGGGTTTTATACCGGATTTCTCGATTTTGGCGGTTTCCTTAAACCGCGTGGCCATTTCCGACAGGCTTTATGGAGCACAAAACCGGTTACTTATATTGGAACGTATCCGCAGCCTGCTGACCAAAACCAACTTTCGACAGATGCATGGCCAATTTGGAATTATGAATCGGGCGAAATCGTTCGTGTAGTTTGTTATACCAATTCCCCAAAATCAAAACTTTTGCTCAACGGAAAACAAGTAGGCGAAATCAAAACAACCGACGATAAAACAGGCGTTATTTATTGGGATATTCCTTATGCCAACGGAAAACTGGAAGTGGTGGGAATGAATAATGAAAACACGCAGGTTTGCAGCTTTGCTATACAATCGTCCGGCAGACCACAAGCCATTACCGCTACTACCGATTTGACAACTATAAAAAAAGACAGAGGATTGGCACAAGTTGTCGTTCAGGTGGTTGATAAAGATGGTATTCCCGTAATGATTTCGGAAGATGAGGTTACCTGCACCATTGATGGCCCTGCAAAGTTACTCGGGCTCGAAGCCAGCAACAATGCCGATATGGGTAATTACAAAGACAATGTTCAACGCGTATATCATGGTAGATTGTTGGCTTATATACAAGCTAATGGTGAAGCTGGTAAAATAAAAGTGAAATTCGCTGCGCCCTGGTTGAAAGACGCCATTGTGAGTCTTGAATCAGTAGAATAATCATTTTATTTCACTAAAATAGAAGTGTCGGAAAAATTATCAACCATTTTCCGGCATTTTTTTTAAAATTAAGCATAACTTTGTAGACTAATTTTCATTTCTTATCCATTATAATATGCAAAATCAAACCAGATTTTTTTGGGTGTTAATCTTTATGTTCGGAATCCTAAAGGTATCGGCCAACGTAAAACTCCCGGCCATTTTTACCAGCAATATGGTACTACAACAGCAATCTCAGGTTCCTTTCTGGGGAGAAGCTACACCCAATAAAAACTTGAAAATCACTACTTCATGGAATAATAAAACCGTTGAAACATTAGTTGACGCTTTTGGCAAATGGAAAACAATTGTTGCAACTCCGGTTTATGGTGGCCCCTTTAGCATTGAAATAACTGATGGAAAAAAACTAAAACTTGAAAATGTGATGATTGGTGAGGTTTGGGTGTGTTCAGGTCAGTCAAACATGGAAATGGCATTGGCCGGCTGGGGTAAAATAAACAACTACGAACAGGAAATTGCAGCGGCTAATTATCCAACTATCCGATTATTACAAGTAACTAAAAATACCAGCACTAAACCGCTGAACAATTTGAATGTAGCAATGGGTGGCTGGGCAGTCTGTTCGCCTCAAACGGTTGCCGAATTCTCAGCAGTAGCCTATTTCTTTGGTAGAAATTTAGTAGAGAATACTAAAATCCCAATTGGATTAATCAATACATCGTGGGGTGGAACTATTGCCGAAGCATGGACAAGTGCAAGCACATTGAAAACCATGCCTGACTTCGCTTCCAACGTTTCGGAAATGGAAAAGAACAATGACAAAGCCATTGATTTGAGATTAAAATACGAACAGGACTTAGCGGCCTGGCAAAATCTGGTTTTGAAAGCCGACAAAGGTTTTCAGAACGATAAGGCGGTTTGGACAGATAAAAACCTGAACGAAACTGATTGGAAAAAAATGGAAATTCCCTGTCTTTGGGAAGATATGGATTTGAATAATTTTGATGGGGTAGTTTGGTTGCGAAAAACAATTGACATTCCTGCCGATTGGCAGAACAGCAAACTTACACTGAGTTTGGATATGATTGATGATAATGACATTAGCTTTTTTAACGGCATAGAAATTGGACGAACCGAAGGTTGGAATCTGACCCGAAACTACACTATACCGTGTAATCTTGTTGCACCAGGAAAAGCAATGATTACTGTTCGGGTTTTCGATACAAGTGGTGGAGGTGGAATATATGGAAATGCGGCAAAACTTAAGCTGAGTTTAACGGACGATAAGTTTATTTCCCTAGCCGGTAATTGGCAATATAAAACCGGATTTAATATTCGTGAAATTCCTTCAGCACCTCGTAATTGGAACGATCCAAACCACCCGACAGTGCTTTATAATGCAATGATTAATCCAATTGTGCCATTCACTATCAAAGGTGCCATTTGGTATCAGGGCGAAAGCAATGCCGACAGAGCCTATCAATACCGCGAATTGTTTCCACTTATGATAAAAGACTGGCGTAAACAATGGAACACCAGTTTCCCGTTTTATTTTGTTCAATTGGCCAATTATACTAAAACTTCTGAACAGCCGGAGGAATCAAATTGGGCAGAACTTCGAGAAGCCCAATTACAAACATTACATCTGGAAAACACCGGAATGGCAGTAACAATTGACATTGGCGATGCAAAAGATATTCACCCGAAAAACAAACAAGAAGTCGGTCGTAGGTTGGCATTGATTGCCAGAGCAAACACTTACGGAGAAAAAATAGCATTTTCCGGACCAATTTATGATTCGTATACCATTGAAGGAAATTCAATCCGTATAAAATTCAAGCATGTTGACGGTGGATTAAAAACACCTAATTCAGAAGATTTAAAAGGCTTTGAAATAGCAGGGCTCGATCATAAATTTCGCTGGGCTGATGCCCGAATTGTCGGAAATGAAGTGATTGTTTCGTGCAAAGATGTTGAGAATCCTATTGCTGTACGCTATGCATGGGCAGCAAATCCGGAATGTAATCTGTATAACGAAGCTAATTTACCGGCTTCACCATTTCGAACTGACGATTGGGTAGGTGTTACAATTGATAGAAAATAAGATGTGGAGATTTTAAATTAAAAACCCTCAATTGTTACTATCAATTGAGGGTTTTTTTAATCAGAATAATCAATTAATGTACAATAATTTTTCTTGAAATCGAATTTTGACTATCAGATGCTACTAAAATATAAAAGCCCTGATTTAATTTTATCTTAGTGGAATTTAGCATGTTTTTTTGAGTTGTTAGCCTCCCATCCGATTGATATACTGAAACTTTCAGATTAGTTCCTGTATCATTATAAATATGGAGTTCATTTCCATTTATATAGGTTTGTAGCTGTTTGTCGAACGTTTTGTATTCTGGATCTTTTGTGCCCGATTGCAAATTTTCAAGTATCTTTTTGAACCAGGCATCCTTGTAGGTTATAAATGAGGCATCAGAGTAATGACCGTTGCTTTTCAAAATCATGTATTCTTTGGGTTGTGTAACCAGATTGTATGCTGCAAAATTAATCGATGGCGGACAAGTTGGGTCTTGCAAAGCAACACACATCAACACCGGACATTTAATTTTAGCTGCCAGATTCTTGATGTCGAAATAACTCAGGTTTTTGAATGTATTGTTGCTGGTAAAACTATATTTTGACATGAACTGGTTCAAAATATTCATTGGCCATTCATCTATTTCATTTACATTTTCTTTGATTTTGTAATACAGGGGGAAATCCGACAAAAATGGAAGTCGGGGTGCAATTGCCAAAATGCGGGAGTCGAGTGCCGCAATAGCATAAGTCAATGCACCACCCTGGCTTTCGCCTTCGGCAAAAATTTTATTCACATCCACTTCGGGACGAGCGCAAACAAAGTCGACAGCCCGCAAAGCATCCATATAACATTCGCGGTAATAATAGGCGTTTTTATTGGTAAGCCCATTTACAAATAAATCGTCGGTATATGTGTATTCAGTGCTGATTCCCTGCCCACGAATATTGTAATTAAAAACCACATAATCATCGGTTCTGTCAGGTATAGTGGCAGTGACCCAAAACCCATTAGAAACCACAATCGCAGGGAATTTTCCTGACTTATTAGGTACACTTAAATAGCCTTTTATCGTATTCCCTTTTATCGATTTCATTTCTACATCGTAAATCAAGTGTGTTCCGTTGGTCTGTTTGTAAGTTACCTTGTATTCGGGAGCCACACTTGCCAATTCTGCTTTAGCAGCATCCCAAAATTCGTCAAAGTCGGCTTGAGCATCATTCACCGATACCATTTGGTCGGGGTTATAGCCAATTTGTCTTACTACTTTGTTTCTAATACTATTTCCATCGGTTACATCTAAATAGTACCGATAAAATCCCGGTGTTGGATTTGTAAGTTCATGCGTTATTGTTTTGCTCTCACCTGCAGCCAGTGTAAGTGCTATCTGCGTTAACTTTACTGAATCTTTAGCTGCCGAACGTACATAGATATTCAATCCGAATGTGGCTGATGAGCTATTATTGTTGGTGATTTTTACAGTGTTTATTGGGTTTGTGTTTACAAAGTTCCAATCCAGATCTTCTGTAGTTAACTCACAGGCTATTTGATCCAAAAATGTAGCTTTTCCTGTACGTTCTTTTGCATCGCCCGAGAAGGTTACTTCATCAATATACCATTCCATATTCGGAATGTAAGTTGTTGTATTTCCACAAATTCCTACTGATTTAAGTATCGTGCCATTCAGGTTATAGTCGTTCGCCATTAGATCAACCACCACGTCGCACCACTCATTTCGTTTTGTAACTGTTTTTGTAAACCAATGCTCACCTGGTTCATAAGTTAACACTGAAATGCCTGAAAGGGGAGATTTTACCATAGCATGTAAATAGCGTGTATTGGTATTTACTTTTACGGGATTATTAAAAGTTATATTTGCCCTGCACCACCAAACGGTTTCGTTTGTTTGCTTCACCTGCAATGCTTTTTGAGTTTCGTTGGCTCCTGTTTTAAGTGTATTATCAGCCAATTGCAATACCGAACTGCCGTTTGTACCAGCCATTGTAAAGGTCGGACTTACACCGTTTGTTTCAAAATCGGCAACAGTGCAAGCCGTTTCTAAAACAGTAACTCCACGTGGATTGGGGTCATTCGAAACTTCAATTTCGTCGTAATAAAAGTTGCTATTAGTGGCATAGGTATTTCCCCAATCTTGCGACATGAAATACAATCCATAAATGGATGTAACACCGGCTGATTGAAGGTCAAGTACCAAATCAGTCCACGTTCCGGCCGAAAAATTAAAACGTATTTCTTTTGGAGGATCCAACCATTTATTGTCGGCAGCTGTATATCTAAGTCGAATGTAACCTGCATACGATTGGGGAGAATAGACATAAACATGTAAATATCGGTTGGTAGCACTTACGGTAAGTGCTTGTGAAACAGCGCTTGTTAAGTCTGCCGACTCAGTCCACGATGAGGAAGCATTTTTTACGCGTAGGTTGAGTGCGCACTTGTTGGTGCTGTTATTCGCGGTTTTCAGTGGATTATCAACAATTCCGAACGACCCCGAAGTCGGTAACCATGTCATTTTATCAAATAAATCGGGAATGCCACTTTCAAAGCCTGCAATTTTTTGCGCTTGCATTTCTGAAAACATGAAGATAAGAATAACCAAAAGGGAAATGATTTTTTTCATCTGTGTATATTTATTTTTTGCAAATGTACTATACTTTTTTTCTCCCGACTTTTAATTTGGTGACATTTGCTGTTTATATTGTAACAAAAAGCTTAAAGTTAGTGATTACTTACTTCTGCTACAATACTGATATTTTTTGGTAAAATAGAGAAACCTCAAAATAATTCTACAAACTATTTTTGACAAAATATTTAAATGTAATCATTATGAAATCAAAAGTCACATTATTTTTTTCTGTTCTGCTTTTAGCCAGTAAGTTAGGAGCACAAACAGTAACGCCACTTTACAATTTCGAAACAGGTACTACGCAAGCAGGCACTTATGTAATGGCATGGCCTGGAGCTCCTTACATTACAAGTTATGCTACAGGTTCAAATCCCGATGGGGCAGGTATAAATGCTAGCTCAACATCATTAAATTTGGTAGAGGTTACAGGCACTAACTGGTGGGATAACTTATCTATTTTCACCTTAACAAGTCCCGTAACAATAACGGCAAGCAACCGGTATTTGCATATTATGTATCGCACTTCACATATTGCAGGTGGCGGTTACTCCATAAATTTAAACTCAAATAGCATGTTAACCGATGGCGATAAAGGAAACACCCGTTTCGATGCCAATTTAACGGCAAATAACGTATGGCAGGATATAGTTATTGATCTTAACTATCTTAAAACAAACAGTATTCAGTTTACTAAATTCTGTATGAATCCCGATTTGAATGGTTGGGGAGCAGGCTCTGGCGGCACTTATAATTTTGATGAAATTGTGCTTAGTAGCAGTCCGCTTCCACGAGGAACAACGTTTTTGACTGCTAATAATCTCTACGATTTTGAAAGCGGAACTTCTGGTAATATTAGCGGTGTAACCACTTATTCCGATGCAGGCAATCCGGTAACTTATCCTGTTGCTAACCCTTACCAAACTTTTACCAATCAAACCACCAATTCAGGAAAACGTTCAGCCATTTCAAGTATTAATTGGTGGGTAGGTTTTAGTTTTTCGTTTGTAAATCCAATTCAAATCGATGTAAATCACAAGTATTTACACGTTATGGTTATTGCTCCATCGGCCGGACAAAGTGTTGCTTTTGATGTAAAACAAGGAGCTACAAATGTTATTTCAGATAATCCACATACAATTTCATCAGCAAATACCTGGCAGGATGTGGTGATAGATGTCTCAAGTATGGCTTACATATCGGGCATGTCAATTAAATGTGGTAATTGGGGAGGTACCGCCGCTGGCGATTATTATTTCGATGAGATTTGGATTGATGGAAGTTCCACACCAAGACCATATACTGTGGCTCTTAGTTCCGGCACAACAAACGCTTCGTCCATTAATTGTACAACCTGCGATGTTACAGTTGCTGCAGGAGCCGAACTGACTGTTGATGCCACCAAAACATTAAAAACGGTAACTGTTGCAGCCGGAGGAAAACTGACTTTAGGTTCGGCAGCACTAACTACGGATATGATTACACTGCAAAGCGATGTCACAGGTACAGCAACCTTGGTTGATAATACAACCACCACTCCGCAAGCGATAACTGCTACAGTACAGCAATATGTTGAAGCTGGTCGTAACTGGTATATGTCCATCCCATTGGCTTCAGGTGCAAGTTCGTTGCTCAGCAGAGGAACTTCGGTGGTTTGTTTCGACGAGCCAACAAGTGCATGGATAGCACCTGCAGCCGGAACACTCCATAAATTGCGTGGCTATATTCAAACTGCAACAAACACTCCTTTAACCGGAACAACGGGAACAGTTGACTTTACGGGAGTTGTAAACACAGGCGCACACAATATCTCTTTATCGCGCACAACGGGTCAAACAGGTTTCAATTTAGTTGGTAATCCTTATCCTTCGTATCTGGATTGGAATTTGGTAACCAGAACCAATGTATTGCCTACAATGTGGTATCGTACCAAAGAAGGTGGCGTTTATAAATTCTATACATTCGTTGCAAACGGTTCAGCAGGTGTTGGTTCTCCGGCAAGTGTCACCAATAAAATTCCACCAATGCAAGCATTTTGGGTACGTGTAAATACGGTTGGCACAGGAAGCATAGCGGTAGATAATGACATGCGTGCTCACAAAGATGTGTCTGGAAATATTATGAAAGCTCCAACTCAAACACCACAAAAACTCTTGCGTTTGCAGGTTTCAAACGGTATAAATACCGACGAAACGGTGCTTTATTTCAACGCTAATGCATTGGATATTTTTGACCAATTCGATGCTCCAAAACAAAGTAACGAAGAGCTTGACATTCCTGAAATTTACACTCAGGTTGGTGCCGAACAGTTGGTAATTAATGGTATGAAAGAAGTAAAATATAACACCGAAATTCCAATAGGTTTCAGTACGCTTGCTGCCAACAATTTCAGCATTTCGGCTAACGAAATATCAAATTTCGAAACAGGAACAAAAGTAATTTTGCTTGACAAACAGAATCCAACGGTTGAGACAGAACTAACTAACGGAACAACTTATAACTTTAGTGCACCTGTTACAACAGCCACTACAAGTCGTTTCAGTTTGCTGTTTCGTGCTCCGGGCGTTACTATAGGTGTCGATAATTCTACAAAACTCGATGCACAGGTATATGTAAATGCAACCAATCAAATCACGATTATTGCACCAGAGAAAAGCAATTATACCATTTACAATGCAGTAGGACAGCTAATTGAAAATGGAGTTACCAACTATAAACTACATACTGTAAACTATAAACTAAATACAGGCGTGTATGTGGTAAAAGTAAATAATGAATCAACAAGAGTTATTGTAAAATAAAAAATTGCTGCCCCTAACCCGTCAGATGACGGAGAACTGGATTAGTACCGAATGGTCTTTTCTTACTCCCCTTTAGGGGTTGGGGCAGTTAAAAAAAACGAAATACCATGGAAAAAAAACAATATATAGTACCAGCAATCGAAATCATTTTTCTTGATAACGAAATTTCATTGGCATTGGCATCAGCTCCGCCTGCAGGGCCAAGCGAAAGTTTTAATAATGTTCAACCTCCGTTTAAACAGGATACAGGTTTAGTTTAACAGCATAGTTTTTTAAGGTCTCGAAAGAATGTCTGAAGATGTAAGATTTTCGGGCATTCTTTTTTATAAACAATCCATAGAAACTGTTCTGGAAGTTTATATACACTTCGTCATTCCAGCCATCACAGACGAAGCTCTTGCTCCTGATATTCCGGTACTTGGTGATGTTCCTATGCCACGAAGTTCGCTTACAATGGCTTCTACAAGATGTTGTTGGATAGGTTGTTCGTGCAAGTAGCTGAATTCCTGATTTCCGTTTACAGAGCTTTTTAGATGGATGGTCATCGGGTCGCCAAAGCAGTTGAACGAAAGTTCACCCTGCGAACCAACAATGCGGATGCAGTCTTTTTCTGAGCTTTTGTCGGCGGTAAAACACCATAAACCAGAGCCAACCACGCCGCTTTCGAAGCGGAAAGTGGCGGAAACGATATCGTCGGAACGGTAAAGTCCGGCCTGATTGGCTGAAATGCCTTTTGCCTGCGATATTTTACCAAAAAGAAAATCCAGAAAGTCTAATTGATGCGAAGCCAAATCGTGAAAATAACCTCCACCGGCAATTTCGGGGTTTACGCGCCAGTTTGCATTGGCATTTTTCAAATCTGAATCTGAAAGCGGCTTATACATTTCGATGTTTACGGCACGGATTTCACCAAGTGTTCCGTTTTCAATCAGTTCTTTTACTTTTAAAAAGCCCGGCAACGTTCGGCGGTAGTAGGCTACAAAAAGCGGCACATTGGCATTACGGCAAGCCTGAATCATCAACTCACATTCGGCTACACTGTTTGCCATTGGTTTTTCCACGTAAACGGCTTTGCCTGCTTTTGCTGCTTTCAGGGTGAGTTCGGCGTGCGAATCGGGCGGAGTTGCTATGTAAATGGCATTGATTTCCGGGTCGTTCAGTAACTCATTCACATCCGTCGTCCAATTCTTAATATTATGACGTTTTGCAAAATCTTCCGCTTTTTCAGCATTGCGGCGCATTACGGTTTTTACTTCCGAAAATGGAGTTTTGTACATAGCAGGTGCACTTTTACGCTCACACACATCGCCTACTCCGATAATTCCCCAAACTACTTTTTCAACTTTCTCCATGCTGATTCTGTTTTTTTGTGAAACAAAGATACAATAAACGAGTCTAAATATTTTGGGGTTGTACGATTCTATCACATATTTCGGTAAATATCGGCATACATGAACTCCGATTAGTTGTATTTTTGTACTAAGAAATGGAACGCGGATTTTCGCTGATTAAGCGGATTTGAAAACGGATTTAAATTTCGCCTTTGGCAAAATGATTTTAAATCCGCGTTCTATTAATTCTATTAATTCCAATATTATGAGATCCACAAATAAACTATCAATTTCTACTTTGTTATTAACAGCAGCGTCGGGGCTATTAGCTCAAACAGCATCGCACCCTAATATCGTCCTAATTTTTCCAGATCAATTTCGTCAGAATAGTCTGGGATTTTGGTCAAAAGATAATAATGAAAAATACATTCAAGGCAAAGCCGATCCGGTAAATACACCCAATCTTGATAAACTTGCCAATAAAAGTATTGTTTTTAATCAGGCAATGAGTAATTTCCCTTTGAGTAGCCCGTTTAGGGGTATGATGTTAACGGGTACGTATCCCGACAGAAATGGTCTTACAACTAATTGTCATAAAAGTAAAAAAGAGCATCTCAATAGCGACGCAGTATGTATAAGTGATGTATTAGCAACCGAAGGTTACGAAACTGCTTATTTTGGAAAATGCCATTGGGTTCAAACTACTCCTGTTTTCGATACCAATGGAACTTATGTTGGTTCTGAAAAAAGCCCTGGAGGTGAATATATAAATCCTTATGATACCTATGTGCCACCCGGAAATGACCGCCATGGTTTCAACTATTTTTTTCAGACATTAAACGATAATCATTATAATCCAATGTGTTATTCGAATGATTCAATCGCTATAAAAGGACTAAAAGATGGACAACTATATAGACCTCATAGGTTTTCGGCTGAGTTTGAAAGCGAAGCCGTGTTGAATTATTTGGATGTAACGCATAATCAGAGAGACAAAACAAAACCATTTTTAATGGTGTGGTCATTAAATCCTCCTCATAATCCGTGGACACCAGAAAGTACAGATATGAAGTTCTTTCCGCAATATACTGAAAATGGAAAAGTAAATGTAGATAAATTATTGCTCCGACAAAATGCAGATAAAGCAGTTGGTAAATATGCTCCTTATTATTTTGCTAATGTAAGCGCAGTAGATCATTACATTGGTTTAGTATTAGACAAACTAAAAGAAAAAGGTTTGGATAAAAATACCATTATTATTTTTACATCTGATCATGGCGAAATGCTGGGAAGTCACGGTTTAGAAGGGAAGAATGTGCCAGAAATTGAATCATTTAATATTCCATTCATGATTAAATGGGATGGGAAATTGAAGCACAAAGTCAACGATTTAATGTTGAGTGTACCCGATATTATGCCAACTGTTTTAGGTTTGGCTGGATACGAAAATAAAATACCTAGTCAGGTTCAGGGGGTAAACTATGCCACTCTGCTTACAAATGACAGAAGCAACGACATTAAGAAACCGACTTCAGCTTTATACATAGGCGTTCACGCAAGAGGTGTTCATACTGGCCGGTACACTTATGTTGTAAACGAACTAAAAGGCAAATTCGCGAATGCTTTTATGTACGACAACCATAAAGACCCATACCAATTAAATAGAATCGTTGATTCAAAAATTCCATCCAAAGTTTTAAAAACACTAAAATCGGAACTTACAAAACAGCTGAAATCTACTGAAGATAAATGGTTTACAAATAAAATTTGCTGTGAATATTTGAAGTACTAGAGAAGTTTTTTTTCCATTTCAAAATAACTAAATAACAACACAATATGACACGAATATTCAAACTTGCACTACTCGGAATGATATTGATAGTGCAAACCACAGCGGCAAACGATTTTAAAAAAATCTACAACCGCATGTACAACGACTACCTCAACAATCCGTCGAAGAGCTCGGTGGAGTCGCTTTTAAAGAAAATGAACAGTAACGGTAGTTTTACCGATATTAATTATGCTGCCAAAGATGGTTCGCCACGCAAACATGTGTTGAACCTGAATTCGCTTGCAGGTGCTTACGAAAATCCCGAAAATGCGTATTATGCTAAAGATGAGGTGCGGTCGGCTTACCTTCGTTCGCTGAATTTCTGGATTGACACCAACAATGAGGCAACAAACTGGTGGTACAGGTATATTCCTTATCCAAAAGAACTATCGAGAGGTATAATTCTGATGGCTATCGAACTGAAACAGGACAAAGTCCTTTTTGATAAAACGATAAAGTACCTGCAATGGAGTTATGAAACAGCCAAACCAGCCCATATGACAGGTGCCAATTTGGCGGATATTATTATGGGTTCATTTGCAGCCAGTATCCTCACCGAAAACGATGCACAAATGATGATTTACAAAAATAAAATGACCGAATTGCTGACTATTCAGCCTGTAGAAGGAATTCAGTCCGATTACCTGTATGCACAGCATTGTGGTAGTGGTCGCCAATTGTATTTTACTAACTACGGAAAAGAATATGTAAACTCCGTGATGAATTATCTCGAGTTTTGCAACGGTACCAAATACCAATCGCCTGGTGTAGATTTGCTTCAGGATTTGTTTATCAACGGTGTACAATGGATTTTTTACAGCAAACATTACGATCCTAATAACGCAGGACGATACAACAGTTCCGAACAGTATTCTGCACCGATTAAAGCACTTGCCGATAGGCTGCAAACACTCAAAGTGACTAAGAAGGTTGAAATTCAGACTGTTTGTAAACGTATTGGTGGAGAAAATTCGTTATCGGGCAACCGCATGTTCTGGCGTTTCGATTATATGATTAACCGCCGTACGAATTACTATGTCAGCACCCGCATGTCGTCGACACGAACCGTTGGAGCTGAAGCTGGTAATGGCGATGGAGAATACAATTATTATTCGGGAAATGGCACGAACTACCTTTTTGTAACCGGAAAAGAATACGATGGTACTTATTTTAAAAAATTCAACATCCGTCAGTTTCCGGGAATTACAGCCGAACAGGACAACGAAAAATTGCCTATTCCCGATTGGGGTGAACATGGCAACAATGGCAATGCTTTTGCCGGAGGCGTGTCGGACAGCACCTACGGAACTTGTGCTATGATACTCGACCGTCGTGAGTTGAAAGCACACAAAGCATGGTTTTATTTCGACGACGAATTTATTTGCCTTGGCGCCGGAATTACCCAAAATAATGGAAAAGCCGATGTGTATACCACGCTGAATCAGACTAATTATGATGGTAAAATGCAATTTTCAACCGCAGGAAAAACCGAAAGTCTGAAAGAAGGAAAAACACTTCAATCGCCCGACTGGATGCAGTACGGAAGTACCACATATTTCAATCTTCAACCTCAAAAAGCGTTTGTGGTTGCTTTGGACACCGCACTGTTTAGCCTGAATGTAAATCATGGTAAAAATCCGCAAAACAGCAGTTATGCCTATTTGGTGAAGCCCGGCATGAATCAGGTTGCCGATGCTGATAAATATAAAATTCCGGTAAAAATAATTTCCAATACGGCTGAAGTTCAGGCAGTGGAACATACCGGATTAAATCTGTTGGAAGTGATTTTTTACAACGCAGCAACACTGAAAATGACCAATGGCGACGCACTGACTGTTGATGCGCCGTGTGCAGTGCTTTGGAACCGAGCTAAAAACACGATACACGTTGCGAATCCGCTTTGTGAGTCGTCAAATCCCGAATCTATTCATATAAAAATCTTACAAAACAAACAGGAAAAGACCTTTAAAGTGAATTTGCCCGACAAGGAATTCTCCGGAAAAAGTGTGAGTGTAAATTTAAAATAAGTAACAATGAACAAAACATTGATAGTAGCCCTGATTACTTGCGTACTACTACCGCTTTCGGCACAAAAATCGCTTTTCGAAACCTATAAAACGCAGAAATTTGCAGGTCAGGAAACCACGCTCCCCGATTTCTCTTATGTAGGTTACGAGAATGGTGAAAAACCAATTCCAACGGTTGATTATAAGATATTTAATGTGTTGGATTTTGGTGCTGTTGCAGACGATGAAAAATCGGACAAACAGGCAATACAGCGTTGTATTGATGCTGCGGTTGCCAACGGTTCGGGCATTGTTTATTTTCCTAAAGGACTTTATCGTGTAAACGAGCAGGGCGAATCGGAAACACCCATTGTAATTGCCGGAACGCGTATCGTGTTGCGGGGCGAAACAGGTGCAGTGTTGTTTATGAAAGAGAAAATGACAGCGCTCGAACCAGATAAAATGTGGACAACGCCTTATCTTTTTCAGTTTAAAAAGAAAATCAAACGTTCGCAGCCTGTAAAAGTGCTTGCGGATGCAGCGGTGGGAAGTTTTACGCTGACAGTTGACAACGCCAACGGTATAGCTGCCGGCGGTTGGATAGAACTGAACCTGCAAAACAATAATCCTGAACGTGTTGCGAAGGAATTGAGTCCATACCCTGTAAATCCTACCTGGACTGAAATTATACAAAAAGGTGTTATCGTAAAGGTTTTTCATAGGGTAAAAAACGTAAATGCCGGAACAATTACACTTGACGACCCGATTATGTATCCCGTAGTTGCATCCGAAGGTTGGAAAGTATCGCGTTGGGAACCAGCCACCGAATGTGGTGTGGAAAATCTGCATTTCAAAGGTAATTTTACAGATAAGTTCGTACATCACCGCTCGGCCGTTGACGATGGTGGTTGGAGTATATTGCAAATTTCGGGTAAGGCTAACGGTTGGTTGAAAGATTGTACTTTCGAAAGTGTAAGCAATGCTGCACGCATACAGCAAAGTGCCAATTATTCGGTGCTGAATTGCCGCATTATTGGTAATGCCGGACATGCAGCCATCAGTTCCGAGGGTTCGAGCCGTGTGTTAATAGCTAAATGTGAGGATAAAGCATCGCAATGGCATACTTTTGGCGTAGGTAAGCCCAGCATGAACACTGTGATTTGGCGTTGCACCAGCACACCTACTACCAGCTTCGAATCGCATGCCACACAACCGCGCAACACATTAATCGACAATCAGACAGGTGGTTTTGTGATTTCGCGTTACGGAGGAGCCATAGCCTGTTTGCCCAATCATTTACAAAACCTGATTCTCTGGAATTACACAGCCACCAACGACGATGTGTATTCCAATTATGAGTTCTGGGATTCGAACAGTATCTGGCTGAAAATTCCAATGCCGGTCGTTGCCGGTTTCAAAGCTGCCCATATCACATTTAATCAGCAACAACTAAAATCACCCGAAGCATTGAATGGCAGAACTTCACCCGAATCGCTCTACGAAGCACAACTAGAATTGCGCTTAGGGAAATTGCCGGAGTGGATAACTGAGATCAATCAATAAAATTTAAACCCATTTTTGTTCGCGTACAAAAATGGGTTTTTTATGTATTATTTTATCCCATGTTGATAGTACTTACATATTATTTTTGCCGTGTGATATTCTCATTTTGTCAAAAATTTATAAATTTAAAATTACTATCATGAAAAAAATCATTACATTGGTGCTTTTTTTGTTGCTTTTATCAGCAGTATACATTCCTGCCGGCGCAACAGTGTATTTAGTTGAAAATGGCTCAGGTGGAAACAGTTGGAGAACAACTGGAGCTGGTGAAACGAAAATTAACCTATCTAATTTAAGTCAGTCACTAAACGCTTGGATGACTGCAACAAATTTTGCTTCCACTGATCAAATATGGATTGCAGCCGGAAATTATAATGTTACAGCTGCTTATACATTGCTTAGTACAAGTCCAACTTTTACGCCATCTAAAATTTATGGCGGATTTATAGGAACAGAAACAGATGTAGTACAGCGCTCAAAAGGAACAAATGCATGGGATTATACCAATGAAACTATCATAAATGGCTCCGGAAGTACTACAGGCGTATTTACTGCAGGTGGAGATAGAAATATAACTATTGATGGTATAACATATACAGCCTGCACTACAGTAGCAGCAATAACTTCGAGAGGAGGCATGAATATTCAAAACTGTAAGTTTACCTCCAACACATCCGGTGCATTAACTTATTATACTATAACTCCTTCAAAAAATGGCTCATGTACGAATTCTTATTTTTATAACAATTCAATTTCTGGTTCTTCTCTAAATGCTGCATGTATAGCTGTTAATAATGGCAGTTCCGGTGGTGTTTATACAATAAATGGATGTTTGTTTGACACAAACACATCATCTGCAACAATTTCGGGTGCAAGTGCAGGAATAAAATGTCAGGGAGTAGGCACAACAAATGCTTCCGTTTGTGTTTTTAAAAATAACAATGCTACAGCTGGTAATTCATCTGCAGTATCGTTAACAACGGTAGACAACAATCTAACTAACTGTTTAATCTACGGAACTTCACTTTCTACTAATAAATCTGCTTTATATATGACAAATGGGAATGTCACAAATTGCACATTTGTCAACAACTTAGGCGGTGGAGCTTATTTGAACCAAACTTCATCTGCTTCTAACCTAAAAATTACGAATACTGTATTTTGGGGTTCAGATGGCAATGCTACTACCGGTTCCGGAGTTATTAGTGCAATCTCAAATTGTCTTGGAACAATAACTAATTGCGCTTATAATGGTTTGTCAGCAAATTTCACTTCAACACCAACAGGAACTATTTCTCTAACAACTTCATCAATCAATCTTTTTACCGACCCTGTAAACAATATTTGGACACTGAAATCAGGCTCAACTCTTAAAAACACAGGAACAGCAACCGGTGCACCGGCTACTGATTTATTGGGCAATTCACGCCCGCAAGCAGGAACCTACGATATAGGTACTTATGAGCTAATGGCTTATACTATAGTAGCTTCAGCAGGAACCGGTGGAACTATGACATCAGGCGCAGGAACTTACGACAATGGTGCAAGTGCCACAGTTATTGCATCAGCCAATACAGGCTACCGTTTCGTAAATTGGACAGAAAGTGGCACACCTGTATCAACCAATGCTTCGTTTACGTTTACTGTTTCAACTGCACGTACACTCGTGGCAAATTTCGAAGCTGCAACTACCATCAGTTCTGGAACGACAAATGTAAGTACCATTATCGACAACTCAATTGTTACAGTAGCTTCGGGTGCCGAAATTACGGTGGGTGCAAATAAAACTCTGAAATCGGTAACTGTGGCAGCCGGAGGTAAAATCACCATCACCGCAGGTACATTAACTACCACCGACGGCATTACACTCGAAAGCGATGCAAATGGTACAGCTACCCTGTTGAATAGCGGTACACTTACAAGTACTGTTACAGCGAAACAATTCCTCGGCTCTGCCCGCAACTGGTATGTATCGAGTCCGATAAGTAGCGCCCCTTCGCCTGCCACAAATGTAGATTACTATTACGAATATATGGAAGGTGGAACTAATACAGTTGAGCTTCGTGGTGGTCAGCCTGGTAGTCCTACAGATTATTGGAAAGGAATATCAAATGGTACAACTATGGCAGTGGGTAAGGGTTACATTGCTAAAACAACTGCAGGTACAACCGTACTTTTTAGCGGCACGCCCAATAATGGTGATATTACCACTACTTTCGATCTTACCCGCGACGATAGTAAAGGCAAAGGATTTAATTTGGTGGGCAATCCGTATCCATCGTATATCGACTGGGTGGATGTGGCGACTGCTAATACGAACTTAGAGAATACCTATTATTATCGTACAAAAAATGCAGCTGCTGGCTATACTTTTGTAACCTGGAATGGTGCCGGATCTAACTATGTAGTAAGCAATGGATCACTTCCGGTGAATACTACTATAACCCGCTACATTCCACCAACGCAGGCTTTTTGGGTACGTGTAAAGGCAGCTACCAGTACAACTAAAATGTATTTCAATAACGGAATGCGCGAGCACCGCGACGACAACGGTAATCTAATGAAAGCACCAAGGCAAAATACACGCACAAGTCTGCGTTTGCAATTACTGAATGGAAACGAAAGCGACGAAACACTTTTGTATTTCGATAGCGAAGCAGCAAATACCTATGATAGCTACGATTCGCCCAAAATGATGAATAACAGCAGCACTGTACCTGACTTGTATAGCAAAGCTGGCGATGAACGATTAGTGATTAATGGTCTAAATACCTTGACTAATAATACAGAACTGCCGTTAGGTTTTAGTATGAATGCCGCAGCCACTCTGAAATTAAAAGCCACTGAGTTAAGTAATTTACCCGAAGGAGCTAAAGTGTATCTTCGCGACAAACAACTAAGCACCGAAACAGAGTTGACACCCGCATCCGAATACAGTTTTAGCACTACCGCAGACACAACGAACAACGAAAGCCGTTTCAGTTTGTTGTTCCGTGCCCCTGGCGCAACAACCGCCACAGCCAATGTGGAAAAAGAGCGGATATCCGTATTTGTAAATAAACAAAACCAAATCACGATTATTGCCAAAGCAGGAAGCCCATACGCCATTTACAATGCCATGGGACAACTAATTGAAAACGGAACCATGAACTCAGGACTGCAAACTACAAAATGCAAACTTCGAACCGGTATTTTTGTAGTAAAAGTGAATAATCAATCAACCAGAGTTGTAGTAAAATAAAATATTAACCACAAAGGCCACAAAAGAACACGCAGAGATCACAATTTCGTATTGTACTTCGTGAAAAACTTTGAGTACTTTGTGGTTGAAACTCAAAAACATCATGGAAAAGAAAAAATATACAACCCCGCAACTCCAACTCATTGAATTGGACAACGAAATTTCACTGGCACTGGAATCAACGCCACCTGCTGGCCCAAGTGAAAGTTTTAATAGTGTTCAAAGTCCATTTAAACAGGAAACAGGTTTAGTTTAACAATATAGTTTTTTAAGGTTAAGAATCGCACCTCGCACCAATGCAAGTCAGAACTGCTGCGTTGCGGGGTGTTTTGTTGTTATAATAGTTAAATCTGCTATCAGAGAACAATTTCAACCCTATTTCGTACAATTTTACGACATAGTTTTTGTTTTAAGCATGTATATTTGCAACGTGAATTCTTCTCAACATGAAAAACAATTTTTAAAAAATATTATCATGAAAAAAATTACTTTAGTGATGTTCTTTATAACATCTTTTTCCACTTTTTCTTTTTCACAAAATCTGGCAACTAATCCGGGATTCGAAGCTGATGCTGCTACTTTTACAGTTGTCGAAAGTACAACAAATGTTCTTTATCGTGTAGACGCAATTACGGCTACATTAACTCAAGCCGCTAACCCTACTGCAACTGTTATTACTGTTCCGGCAGGCATGTGGGTAAAGAAAGCTGCAAATTCAGGTTATATAAAAGGAGTGCTCACCACAAGTGATTTTCATTCAGGAACAAGTTCTATGAATTTGAAGATAAACTCCAATACAACTCAAACCGGACTAAACTCCTGGTACAATTGTGTGAACCTACAAAAACTAACCACTGGGTTAACTCATACAAAAAAATATATTGCTTCGGTCTGGGCTAAAGTAGATGCAACTGCCAATAATCAGTGTACTCAAATGGTACTTTTTGTTACAGACAACACATTGAAATTGAACTATACAAAAACGATTACGCTGACAGGTGGTACTACATGGACACAATACCAGACTACTTTTGATATGCCTACATGGATATCTACAAATCCGACTGCCGATTTTAGTACAGCATTTTTTGGTCTTGGGATTGCCACAACTTATGACTCATCGGTGCCTACTGTTAAAACGCTTTATTCGGGAATTTTACTGGACGATTTCAGTCTAATAGAAGATACTTCCACAAAACTGAAAACTGCAAATCTAAATACTCAAATTTCGGTAGAAAATGGTCTAATTACTATTAACGGAATTGAAAACAATCAACCAATTAATATTTTTGATATTTCGGGCAAAAAAGTATTTTCTGCAAATTCCGGAGCGAATGTAATTTCAGTACCTCTTCACAAAGGAGTTTATATTGTAAACGTAAATAACTCCAACACAAAAATAGCTGTAAACTAATTTTAAAAACAAAATAGTCATGAAAAAAATAACTTTAATTCTAATAGCTTTTGTAATGGCAACAGCCACTGCATTCTCGGCTAATTTATATCTTGTAGCCAATAACGGTACAACATGGACAAGTACTCCTGCGGGTTTTGAGAATGTATATAAAGTTAACCTGTCTACGTCTGGTGCAAACGGAGCAACCGCTGTTACTCTACAGCAATGGTTGGCCGACAGAAATGCGATAATAGCTCCAACGTATTTGATTAACGGTATTGCCGGCGTAACATTTACTTCAGCCGATCAGGTTTGGATAGCTGCCGGAAACTATAGTTTTACAGCTCAGTGGAGTATATTATCAGGAGGTGGTGCATTTGTTCCTGCTGGCGTTTATGGTGGTTTTGCAGGAACTGAAAATGCATTGACCGATCGCGCCAAAGGTTCTGGTGCATGGGATTACACCAACGAAACGATACTAAACGGTTCTGCCAGTGCAAACGGAATTTTTAATGCTGGTGGCGACCGTACCATGATTATTGACGGACTTACTTTTACCAGTTGCCCAAATACCGCCGGGCAAGCAGTTTGGCAACGTCCGAATATGTCGATTCAGAATTGTAAATTTACGAATAATGCTTGTGTGGCTTTACGATATTATATTTCAACAGCATCGAAAACAGCCACAACAACCAACTGCTATTTTACAAACAATACAAATACCGCTTCGGCAGGTGCCGAAGGTGGATGTATTATGGCCAATAATAGCAGCGCTGGAGGAACATATACTGTTACAGGCTGTGTATTCAACTCAAACTCTTGTACAGCAAGTGGTTCGGGAGCAAGCGCAGGTATTAAAGCGCAGGGAGCTGGAAATGTTGAAATTACCAGATGTATTTTTAAAAATAACAATGCAACAGCTGGTAACTCTTCGGCTGTATCGTTGACTTCGGCTACTTGCGTGCTTAAAAATTCGCTGATTTACGGAACTTCGGTTGCAACCAACAAAGTGGCGGTGTATGTGAGTGCCGGAAGTGTAATTAATTGTACAGTTGTCAATAATTTGGGTGGTGGCGCTTATCTTTCGAATGCTACAACGGCAACAATCAACTTTACCAATAATGTATTCTGGGGCGAAGATGTAAAATCGGGTCAAATTTCGGCAGTTGCCGGATGTTTGGGTACAATCACAAATTGTGCGTATACCAATCTTTCGACAAACTTTACCGGAACTGTGGTAAACACAGTCGACATTACAGCAACTTCGACCGGATTGTTTACCGACCCTGCAAACAACAATTGGACACTGGCTTCGGGTTCAGTATTGATGGATATGGGCACAGCAACAGGTGCTCCTGCAACTGATTTATCGGGCATTACACGTCCACAAGGCTCCGGTATTGATATTGGCGCTTACGAGTATTTAGTCTCGGGAACCAAAAACATCGATGCACAAAAGATTTTATTCCAACAAAAAGGGACTAAATTAGTAGCTTCCGTTGCCGGCAAAGCAGACATTTACGATGTTCAGGGAAAAATACGATTGAGCAAACAAGTTCAGCCGGGCGACGAAATAAGTCTGAAATCAGGTATATACTTCGTTACATTAACCACTGCAGGCAACAGAAACGTTCAAAAAATAATTTTATAAAAAATGAAACAATTACGAATGTATTTACTGCTTCTTTCAGTTGCAGTATCGGCGCTTGCTATGGCTCAGATACCTGTGTCGGGAGTTGTGGTTGACGAAAAAGGCGAATCACTTCCGGGAGTAAATGTCCAGATTAAAGGGCAAAGCAAAGGAACTGTTACCGATATCGATGGAAAATTCAGTATCTCGGTTCCGGATGCATCAACTGTTTTAGCCTTTTCTTACATAGGTTACGACAGAAAAGAACTGAAGCCTGTAAAAAACCAAATCCTCAAAGTAGTGTTGATTGAAAATGCTAAATCGCTCGAAGAAGTGGTGGTAATTGGCTACGGTGACGTAAAGAAAAAAGACAATACGGGCGTGGTAGCGAATGTGGATGTAAGTGAAATTCAAAAAGCGCCGGTTATGAGCTTCGACCAGGCATTGGCCGGAAGGGTAGCAGGCGTGAATGTAAGTTCGTCGGAAGGAACTCCCGGCGGAACCATGAATATCGTTATACGTGGTGCCAACTCCATTACGCAGGACAATAGCCCGTTGTATGTAATCGATGGATTTCCGGTTGAAGACCCTGCCATTGCTGCCACATTAAACACAAACGATATTGAAAACCTGACAATATTGAAAGATGCTTCGGCTACAGCTATTTATGGAGCACGCGGAGCAAATGGTGTGGTAATTATTACCACCAAAAAAGGTACAGTCGGCGCACCAAAAGTGAGCTACGATGGCAGTTACGGTGTGCAACGGGCCATACATAAAATACCAATGATGGATGCTTACGAGTTTGTGAAATTGCAATCAGAAATTTATACACCAACTGAAATGACAGGAAATTTCGGTTATTTCCAAACCAAAGATGCGAAAACATGGACATTGGAAGATTACCGGAACATTAAACAGCACAATTGGCAGGATATGATTTTACAGGATGCGCCAGTTCAAAATCATGGTATTTCGATAACAGGTGGTACTCCCGAAGCCCGTTATACCGGATCATTATCCTATTTCGATCAGGATGGTGTGGTTACTAAATCGAATTTCAACAGGATACAGGGAAGACTTGGTTTAACACTGCAAAATAAAAAACTCACTATCAACCTCAATAATAACTATACCACTACTTCGCAAATTGGTTCATCGCCTTCGCAGACAAACTACAGCGGTATGATTAACCTTTTTTATTCCGTTTGGGGTTACAGACCTGTAACACAACCAAGTGTGGATATCAATTCGTTGGTAGATTATTCAACCGACCCGGGAGTTGACATGACAAACGATTACCGTTTCAATCCGATTTTGTCGTTGAATAATGAGTATAACAAGCGAATGAGCACTACCAATACTTATAACGGATATGCGGAATATCTGATAATGAAGGGAATGAAGTTGCGCGTATCGGGAGGCTATACTGTTCAGAGCAATCGCAACGAAACATTTAACAATTCGAAAACGCGCTACGGCTCACCTATTTCCACCGAACATGTAAATGCATCTTTACTTACTTCGGAACGAAAAACATGGTTGAATGAAAATACATTATCGTATCAGACAACAATCAACAAAGTACATTCGTTGAGCACATTGGCAGGTATTACATTTCAGGAATCTGACTTTAATAGCTATAGCCTGAAAGCCATTAATATTCCCAACGAATCGCTTGGAATGGCAGGATTGTCGCAGGGAACACCAAGTCAGAACACTTCGCTTATAACAAGCTGGAGCATGGTTTCTTATTTGGCGCGTGCCAATTACAACTTCAAATCGAAGTATTATCTCACAGCTTCGTTTCGTGTCGATGGTTCTTCGAAATTCGGACCCGAAAACCGTTTCGGTTATTTCCCTTCGGGTTCGGCAGCCTGGAACTTCACGCAGGAATCGTTTATGCGTCCGTTCCGCCGCGTTTTGCAAAGCGGGAAATTACGTCTGAGTTGGGGTCAAATTGGCAATAACCGTGTTGGCGAATACGATACTTTTGCACAATTGATGATTTTGCAGGCGGCATCCGGAAATTATGCTACCATCAATGGTATCGGACATGGTGTTTATCCTTTCAACAACGTGGTTTCGACAGTTGGTGCCGTACCTACAACGCTGGGAAACAGAACACTTCGTTGGGAAACAACAACTCAGACAAATGCCGGTCTGGATATGACTTTATTAAAAGACAAAATTACAGTAAATGTAGATTGGTACAGCAAAATAACTTCCGACTTGTTGCTGCAAGCAACGCTTCCACTCTCGTCGGGATATGCTACTGCCATGAAAAATATTGGAAAAGTACAAAACAATGGTCTTGAGTTAACAATCAGCACAACAAACATTAAAACTAAAAACTTTAAATGGACATCGAATTTCAATATTTCCTTTAATCGAAATAAAGTATTAGAACTTGCCGAAAATCAGGAAACTCTGATGTCGAACGGTTATTTCGATCAGGGTTATACATCTTCGAATTATATTGCTAAAATAGGAATGCCTGTAGGAATGATGTATGGCTACAAATACCTTGGAACGTACAAAACAACCGATTTTAATTCCATTGGCGGTGTTTATTCCCTAAAATCGGGCATTGCACGCTATGTTTCGGAAAACAACACACAACCAGGTATGCCACGCTATGCCGACCTAAACAATGACGGTGTGGTTGATGCTAACGACCAAACCATTATCGGTCGCGGTGATGCAATTCATATTGGTGGTTTTACCAACAATTTCGATTATGCCGGCTTCGACCTTTCCGTGTTTTTTCAGTGGTCGTATGGCAACGATATTATGAATGCGAATCGCTTGTTTTTTGATAATGGAATGAAGCGAAAAGATTTGAATATGTACGCTTCATACTCCGATAGGTGGACTGTGGATAATCAGGATAGCGATATTCCGCGTGTTAGTTCATCTTCGTCAAACAACCTATTCTCTACGCGCATTATCGAAGATGGTTCGTACCTACGCCTCAAAACAGTTTCGCTCGGTTATACACTTAACCAAAAGGTAATTAAAAAGCTGCGAATTTCGAAAGCCAGATGTTATGTGTCGGCTCAAAATCTATACACTTTTTCAAAATACTCGGGTTACGACCCTGAAGTATCTATCCGCAATTCGGCACTGACTCCAGGTTTGGACTTTTCGGCCTATCCGCGTGCTGCAACAGTAACCGTGGGTGTAAATGTAGGATTTTAATCGGTTTTAACTAACAACAATTATCTAAAAATAAAAAAATGAGACCAATATATAAAACAATCATTTTCTCGCTTTTGGTGTTCACGGGCACTTCTTGCTCCGATTTTCTGGACAAGCAACCGCATACGCTTACACCCGAAACGTATTTCAACAACGAAGCTGAACTTCAGACTTTTCTGACCGGAGTTTACAGCCCGCTGATGCAGGAGCCTTTTTATGGTGGTGATTACTTGCTAACCAATGGTGGAGGCGATGATTTGTCATTCTACCAGCGTTCAAACCCCACGGATGGTATTATTTGCAACAATGCTAACAGCGGAAATGCATCAGTTATGAAGTTCTGGCGCTTGTTGTACGATGGTATTAACCGCGCCAATATGCTACTCGAAAATGTAGATAAAAACAATACGATTCCGCAAACTGTGCGCGACCGAGTTAAAGCAGAGGCATTATTTCTGCGTTCTTTTTATTATTTCAATCTGATTCAGGGATGGGGCGATGTCCCCATGCGATTAACAACAGTTACTTCTCCCGATAACTTAAGTTTGGCGCGTACTCCCAAACAGGAATTGTACAATCAGCTAATAAAAGATATCAATGCAGCAGTTCCGGCTTTATACACCGCAGACCAGCTACCATACACGGGTAGAGTAACACAATCGGCAGCAAAAGCCATACTTGCCCGTATCTATTTGTTTAGGGCAGGCGAAAACTTCCGCGACAATGCTGTTGGGAATACATTAACAAATACAACTGACTCTGTAAAAGCTTATTTTACCCATGCCCGCGATTTGTGTCTGGATATTAAAAACAGTGGATTACATGGACTTGTAAAACCTTACAGTTCCATTTTTGTGGATATGTGTACTGACAAATACCACAGTGCAGTCATTCGCGAAAGTATTTGGGAAGCCGAAGAAGCAGGAAACCGATCAACGCCCGATCAGGCAGCTGGACGCGCGGGAAATACATTCGGTTTTGGTTGTACCGTTGATTATTCAACTGTATCTGCCTATGCATCTCTCAAAGGAATGGGTAATCCTGGTTTTAGTTATAAATTTATTTACGCTACGTCAAAACTGTTCGAAATGTACGAATCGGAAGGTGATACTGCCCGTTGCGACTGGAATATTGCTCCTTACGAATACACTTATGCTTCGGCAGCTCCCAAACAGGTAACTGGTCGTCAGTATTATTTTGGTAAAAAGCCAGCTACGCTTACCACGGTCGAAGGTTTGCCCGTTACAACCTTGAGTCAGGCTTCGTCCGATGCCAACAAAACCCGTTGCGATGCCAAATTTCGCCGCGAATTGGAAATTATAACACCTAAAAATAAAAACTTTACGTCTATTAATGTACCAATTATCCATTACAGCGATGTGCTTTTAATGTTGGCCGAGGCCGAAAATGAGATTAACGATAATCCAACAGATGTGGCTTATTTAGCCATGGACGAAGTGCGCAACAGAGCCGAAATCAGTCCGCTTACAGGCAGTGCATTGAGCAAGGAAGATTTCAGATTAGCTGTTAAAAAGGAACGTGCCATGGAGCTTTGTTTCGAAGGCATCCGTCGCTGGGATTTAATCCGCTGGGGCGACTATCATACAGCCATGAATGAAATTCCGGGCTACGTAGCACGGCCGGGTTGGGGAACAAACTACAAATATGCCGAAAACTATTTCAAAGTATCGCCCTATTACAATTATTTCCCGATTCCTGATATGGAAATGTCGGTTAATAAACTGATAGTTAAGAATAATCCGGGTTGGTAATTTTTCAATTTATTAAAAAGAAAATACGTATGAGAATCTCTTATTTTTCAATTATATTGATGTTGACCGCACTTGTTTCGTGTAGCGATCAACTTAACAATCCTGTCGATTTCAGCTTCACTGCCACTTCGGCTAACAGCACAGTTAGCGGCGACACACTTGTTGTCAGCAAAGCGGTGCCGGTGGTATTTACTTTTGGTGGAAATGCCGAATTTATTAGCTTTTACAGTGGCGAGGTGGGTCATGAGTACGACAAACGGGAACTGACGCAAACTCCGGTTACTGATATCGATTCGTGCTACCTGACTTTTACCAACAAGCCGCAATTTGGAAATATTCCGGGTACGCTGAAGGTATATTTGTCCACTTCGTTTGCCGGAATGAATCTGACGGATAAAAAAGCAGATTCGCTGGCCGTGTTAAATCATAGCTGGATAAATCTCAGCGACAGTTGTAATCTTTCGGCAACAAACAACGTGACCAATACAACGAAAATATCACTGAAAAGCCATGTGAATTCCAAAATATCGCTGGCATTTCGCTACAAAACAACCGACAATACCGCCATTCAGCCAACGTGGCAAATTGGCAATCTGAAAATTGTGGTGCGCGATAAAAAAGGCGGTGTTACTACACTATCGGCAAACGATATGGGATTCACGGCGTTAGATTTGCTTACAGTTACTAATCCTTACTCAACTGCCGGAGGAACAGGAATTTGGGACTTGAGTAGTGTTGCGGCAACAAGTTCGGTTATGAAAATTGTGTTTTCGGGCGCAGGCCAGCCACTGAATGATGATTGGTTGGTGTCGACTCCAAAACTGGCTACCACGCGTAATCCTGATACAGGCGTGGCCGTAAAATCCGTTGCAACAACTGTGACATCTTATCAATATACTTTCAATACACCAGGTGTGTATAAAGTAGGTTTCAGAGCTATGAACGATAACTTTGAGTTTCATTCGGAAGCGGGCATGACTAAAATAATTCGAGTAAAATAATTGGGCGCTTAAGTACTATTAATGAAAAAAATACTCACATTATTTACGCTTTTCGTAACTCTGAATGCTTTTTCACAGAGTTTTAATTTCGAAGATGCGACTGTTCCTACAGAGTGGACAAGTTCGGCTTCGGGGTCGCTGAGTGTAAATGCCGGGCATTACAAAGAAGGGGTTCAGAGTCTGTGTTGGTCTACAACCGGACAGGCTACACTGACATCTACGTTTACGGGTTTTATTGCGAGTACAGGTAACAGTGCTTATTTGCAAATTTATTCGTCGGAAATAACTTACGATACACTTACGGTTGAATTTCTGAACAGTACAACGGTTAAAAAGAAAGCCATTTACCTGATTAATTACAAGGGTTGGCACGAGTTTAATCGTGCGTACACTGAGTACGCATCCACCTTGTCGTCGACAATTACTTCGGTGCGGTTTACACTAAAGCCAACATCAACGTCGGCTTTGCGTAAAATTTATTTTGATGATGTTACTTTTAATCGCACCAGCGATGTTGAACGGATAATTGGCAGCCATTGGGTACTGGACAGCAAGTATTTTAATTCGACAGCCGATACCAATTCGCTTGCGATTTTTGCAAACCCAATTGATATTCCGGTTGTAGCTCCAACTACTCAGGAACTTGCCGATTTAAATTCGCTCCGCAATACGCTTAAAAGAGTTCCTTCTGCAGGCACTACTACCGAACTTAATGACGCAAAAGCGTACGTAAACTCATTAAACATTGTTCGGAATGCGGATGGCTCGGTGCGTGGTAATCCCATCGACTGTTCGAAAGCTGCACTTACCGATGCGTTTATGATTGACATTGCCACAAAGTTGGAAATTCTGGCTGCTGCGGCTCAAACAGACAATGCCACCAAAACGTTATTTCAGAATTTTGTGGAACATTTGCTCGATCAGGGCATTTCGGAAGGTTGTAGTTTTCGTACATTTAGTAATTCGTACACCTCCTGTAAAGTAGTGCCCGCAGCTTGGCTCGATGCGTTGCCGGTGTGTACCGATGCTCAAAAAACAGAAGTCCTAAAGCTTGTGAAATGGTTTTCGTTTTACGGAACTATGTATTATCCGCAAGAAATCTACCTTTCGAAACTTGTTTCAGACATTATATATTTGTTTTTGCCACACATGTTGGGCGTTGCGCTAAACCAACCGGACAATGCAGTGGCTGTGCGCGAACTGAAAGCATTTAAACGCTATCTGGACCGCAACACAGAATATGTGCCGGGCGGAGAAGATATTTTCAAACCGGACGGCACTGGTTTCCACCACTGGACGCATTACAACAATTACATGTATGCCTACAAAACATGGGTGCAACATATTTATTACCTAAAAGGGACTTCGTTTCGCATTTCGGCGGATGCCTATCAGCGATTTAAAAAAGCAATTATTTCGGTTTACATAATGGGGACGCAGGATACGGGTGATAATCGTTATTTTGCAAATTCACTTTGTGGTCGTAAACCGTTCGATACGGTGGTTCAGTTCTCCAAAACTTATTTTGATTACTTGGTTTCCATTGGTACCGATTGCCTTGGTACTATGGACAATGAAGTGGCAGCGGCGTATAATTATTTTTTCAAAACAACAAAATACAACGCTCCGGCTCAACCCTACGAAGGTTTTTATCAGTTCAATTACAGTCCGCTGGGCATTTACCGCAAAGCCAACTGGGTAGCTTCTATGCGCTCGTCAACCAAGAATTTTTTCGGTGCCGAAATTTACGACGATCAGAATCGTTTCGGGCGTTATCAGGCAAATGGCTCATTGGAAATACTTTATGGAGGCTCGCTAACAAGTAATGGTTATCCCTCGTCGAGCAATGGCAGCGGTGGTTGGGATTGGAATGTGGTGCCCGGAGCTACCACAGTTCATTACACTAGTTGGCAGGAAATGATGCCTTACAAATCGCCAAACGGACGTTTTGATCAGAAAACGAAAACAAAAAACTTTGCAGGAGCCTTGTCGTTTGGCGATTGCGGCTTGTTTGCAGCCGACTTCGATCAATTGGATACCTGGAGTAGTTCTGCCTATACAGCTACCAACTTAGTTTATAAAAAATCGATGTTTGCTATCGATAATATGATATTCAGTTTGGGAAGTTCTATCGGTTCGTCGGGAACGTATAGCACATCTATGATTACGGCAACCAACCTCTTTCAGTGTCTGAATCCAGCAACGATAGGCAGCACGGTGGTCAACGGAAATACAGTAACGCAACCGTACAACGCCACATTATCCACTGCATCGGACAACTGGATGATAACACCGCAGGGAACAGGTTATTTTGTACCCAAAGGAAACGATGCACTGAATATAAAATTTGATAATCAATCGACACCAAACTATACAGGAGCTGATTATGCAGCACCCACCACAACGCTTCCGGCCGTAAAAGCCTACCTGAACCACGGGGTAAAACCTTCGGGCAAAAGCTATTCGTTTGTAGCTGTACCGGCCACAAACTCGACTTCGATGCAAGAACTCGCTTCGCAAATGGCTAATGGTGGTGGCAGTATCTATCAGATTCAGGCACAAAGCAGTTCGGTTCATGCGCTTACTTATAAGCCACTGAATATTACGGCATACAGCTTTTTTGGTGCAGCCAGCAATTTGAGTTTTGGTATTGTAAAGACCAATACAGCCGAAAATTTATTGATGGACAAACTGGATGTGGAAACGAACCGGCATTATTTTGCTATTTGCAATCCAAATCTGAAACCCGTTACCGATGCAACGTATGGTTGGGTGTCTTCGCCAAGTCAAACCACATTGACTTTAGTGGGCGATTGGTTACCGTTAAGTACAGTAAATGGTGTTGTGTTTTCGGCACCTTCGGGCGGTCAAACGCAGGTAACGGTTTCGTTTAAAAATGGCGAATCGATTTATTTTGGTATAAAGCAAATCACCGACACAACCAGAATTAAGTCAGTTAAAAAAAACGGTTGGGTTTATTTTTCAAAAAATGAAAACGAGTTACAATTGAGATTTTCAACCCTTGCAACAACAAATACAGTTGTAAAAATTCACAACACAAGCGGACAGGTCATTTACAATCAGAGCATTAAAGAGGCAACAAACATTTTGAATATAGCCACACAAAACTTACAATGCGGCCTGCTAATTTGCACCGTAACCGACGGAAAAAATACATCTTCATTAAAATGGATAAATTGAAAATATTGAATTATATGAATTATATGAAAACGAAACAACTGGCGATAGCCCTTTTAGCCCTATCATTGGTGGCATGTAAAAACAACTCATCGTGCGAAACCGATGTGATAACCGATAATATACACTTTGCCGAAAAGCAAATTGGCCATCAGGTAAAATTGATTGAAGCATCAGGCGAATATATCAATCCGCGCACCATTAAAAATGATAGCATTCAATATGTGCCGATAGATGATTGGACAAGTGGATTTTTCCCGGGAACAATGTGGTATATGTACCAACTTACAGGCGATAAAAAATGGGAAAAACTGGGAGTAAAATATACCGAGCAGTTAGATTCGGCAAAGTTCCTAACATGGCACCACGATGTGGGTTTTATTATCAATTCGAGTTATGGAAATGCCTACAAAGCCACCAAAAACGAAGCGTATAAATCCGTTATGATACAAGCTGCTAAATCGTTGGCTACTCGTTTTCGGCCAACTCCGGGTGTGATTCAGTCGTGGGACGAGGATAAAGGTTGGCAGGGAACACGCGGTTGGATGTGTCCGGTGATTATCGACAATATGATGAACTTAGAGCTGCTTTTTGAAGCAACAAAACTCTCTGGCGATTCTTCGTTCTACAAAATGGCTGTCAGCCATGCTAATGTAACGCTCGAAAACCATTTTCGCAAGGATTATAGCTGTTATCATGTAATTGATTACGACAAAATAAAAGGTGGTGTGCGCAAAAAGCAAACAGCACAAGGTTATGCCGACGAATCGGCTTGGGCACGTGGACAGGCTTGGGCGTTGTATGGTTTTGCCGTATGTTATCGCGAAACCAAGGATGCGCGCTACCTCGACTTAACGGATAAAATTTACAATTATCTTTTTACGCATAAAAATATGCCAGCGGATCTAATTCCATATTGGGATTTCGATGCACCAAACATTCCGAATGAGCCCCGCGATGCATCGGCAGCAGCCATTATTGCCTCGGCATTGTACGAAATAAGCACTTTCGGAAAGGCCGAATACAAAGAAACCGCCGATAAAATAATCACCTCGCTTTCGTCGCCTTCGTATCGCGCCATTCTGGGAACAAACGGCAATTTCCTGCTTATGCATTCGGTTGGCAGCATTCCACACGGCCACGAAATTGATGTTCCGCTGAATTATGCTGATTATTATTTTTTGGAAGCGCTAACACGTAAGAAAAGAATTGAAAACAATTAATACCTTATGCTAGACATCATTCAACAATTCACTATAAGAAATGAAGTGGGCGAAATCCGCCCATTAAAGATTGGTCATATCAACGATTCATTTATTGTTGACAGTAAAAATACGGGTGGAGAATCTTATTTTCTTCAAAAAATAAACCACCATATTTTCAAAAATGTGGAAGGTTTGCAAAATAACATTCAGCTTGTAACCAATCATTTGCGAAAGAAACTAGCCGAATCCGGCGAAACAAATCTTGAGCAAAAGGTGCTCCAATTGGTTTCTACAATCGATGGTAACTTATTTTATCAGGATACAGAAGGTGCTTATTGGCGAATGTATGTTAATTTGGTTGGTACGCACAGTTACGATGTAATAACGCCTGAGTTGGCTTACAAAGCAGGTGAGGCCTTTGGTAATTTTCAGAATATGTTGTCAAATATTTCACATTCCGATTTGATTGAAACCATTCCGAATTTTCACAATATGGAATTCCGTTTGGAGCAATTTAGAAATGCTGTAAAAGCTGATGCCGCCGGTCGATTAGCTCAATCGCAGTGGCTAGTGGACGAAATTGAAAGTCGCGCCGACGAAATGTGTCTGCCCGAACGCCTTTTCCGCGAAGGCAAATTACCAAAACGAATCAACCATTGCGACACCAAAGTAAACAATATGCTCTTTGACAAAAATGATGAGCCTGTTTGCATAGTGGATTTGGATACGGTGATGCCCGGTTTTGTACTTTCCGATTTTGGTGATTTTATGCGTACAGCTGCCAATACTGGTGCCGAAGACGATAAAAACTTAGATAATATTGGTGTAAACATGTCAATTTTCGAAGCGTACACACGTGGTTATCTGAAAAAAGCGACTTTCCTTACTCCAATTGAACTCGAAAATTTGGCTTTTGGAGCAAAACTACTCAGCTACATGCAATTGGTACGCTTTCTGGGCGATTATCTGAACGGCGATACTTACTACATAATTCAGCACGAACATCACAACTGGCAACGGTCATTAGCTCAGTTCCGATTGCTGCAAAGTCAGGAAGAGAATTTCGTTACCATGCAAGACATTGTATTAAACAGCAAAATATAATATCCAACAAACCAAATATTTACACATCCAACCATATTCTAGATGCTTTTTTGAAAAGGTAAGAAAAAATAGACAAAATTGAAAAGACTTTATATTTAAGTCATTTCAATTTTGTCATTAATTGTAAAAAAGTGAGTATATAAAAACAGTTTGAAATTGCAATTGGAAAGAAAATCTGTATCTTTGTATTTGACTCATTATTAAAATTGTATTCTTGCGTGAGAAAAAACATAAAAATCAATTTACTTCTCCCATTATCAATTGTTTATGGATTGATAACCTGCGTTAGGAATTGGATGTTTGATGTAAGGCTATTAAAATCCGAAAGAATGCCTATTCCTGTCATTTCTGTCGGGAACCTTGCCGTGGGAGGCACTGGCAAAACGCCTCATGTTGAATTTATCCTACGTGTTTTGAATGGTAAAAAAGTAGCCATGCTAAGCCGTGGTTACAAACGCATGACGAAAGGTTTTGTATTAGCTAACAGCAACTCAGACAGCTATTCGATTGGTGATGAGCCATTTCAGATTTTCCGAAAATTTAATGACATAACTGTTGCTG
>Ga0247840_10000686_pt1 | contig 69213 bp, 61 predicted proteins | sample LaCruzMarch2015__FD_192404 | JGI IMG/M metagenome (GOLD analysis project Ga0247840, IMG submission 192404) | Freshwater microbial communities from meromictic Lake La Cruz, Castile-La Mancha, Spain - LaCruzMarch2015_17m | ecosystem: Environmental > Aquatic > Freshwater > Lake | place: Spain... | reverse complement strand
GTCAAATAATCCTTTTTCGCCTTTTGTTTTATATTTTTGTAATGACATCTTTTTTTGCATTTATTTATATGCAAATATACCTATATTTATCTGAATAACAAAGAATTAATTTATAGAAGTCCCCTTTAATGACAAATGTACATTTTTTTTGAAAATTGCAATTAATAATTGTTGAAAAGATTTTTACTTCGTTTATAAATTTATTAGATGCAATTTATTTTTTAAAAATGAAATAAACTGCCAATATTAAAAAAGCAAACCCAATAAGATGGTTTATTCGAAAAGTCTCTGTTTTAAAAAATAGTAATGAAAACATCAGAAAAACTACCAATGTAATAACTTCTTGTATCACTTTTAACTGCAATAGCGAAAATGGTCCACCATTTCCATTGTATCCAATACGATTGGCAGGAACCATAAAAAAGTATTCAAACAAGGCAATTCCCCAACTAATTAATATTATACTAATCAATCCTAAATTACCTAAAAACTTCATTTCTTTGAATTTAAGATGCCCATACCAAGCAAATGTCATAAAAGTATTCGACATTATTAATAATAGTATGGTATAAAACGCTCTCATTGTATATTTTTGAAATTAGGTTTTTAATGCAAAAATATCAATTATATTACTTTTTAATTAGTAAAATATTATTTTCAAAATAATTATTGGAACAAAATATTGTATTTAAAACTACAAATAAAGCACTGATAACGATTAATCAATTAACTATCACAACATTTTCCTCGCTAATCATTTTTTCATTTCGATACTTAAGTAAAAGCTGAGCAACAGTTAAAGTATCTTTTTGGCAATATGTTACTATTCTGTTCAAATCATTTTCTTCATAATAAACAGCTCTCACCTGACTGCCATCTATATCATTTTTGGGAGTAGGAATGCCAAACAAAGCCGACAATAATTCCAATGATGTATAACTTTTATAATCGCCAAATTTCCAGAGTTCCATCGTATCTAAATGTGTAATTTCCCATGGCTTTTTACCTGCAATATCAAGCAAAACAGGTAATTTTACTCCATTTATCAGCATACGACGAGCAATAAACGGATAATCGAATTCCTTGCCATTGTGGGCACACAAATAATGATTAACAGTATTGAAATGAGCTGATAACATCGCTGCAAATTCAGTCAATAACTTTTTTTCATCATCGCCAAAAAAAGATTTTATTTTTAAGCTACCATCCATAATAAAACCCGTTGAAATACAAATAATTTTCCCAAACTCAGCATAAATACCAGCTCTTTCGTATAATACTTCAGGAGAAACTTCGCTCTCTGAATTAGATTCTGCTTTTTGTAAATTCATTGCCTTTTTATCCCATAATTTTTTAAATCTTTCATCTAATTGATTATAGGAAGGGTAAGCTGGCACTGTTTCAATATCTAGAAAAAGCACTCTCGATAAAACAATATTTTCTAACATAATACTAAGATTTTGGCAATAAAAATACAATTTTATTATGAATAGACAACTACTATTCAATTATTTTTTACTTTTGGTGAATAATTAAGATATCCCTGTTCTCTTTTTATTTTAAATAAGAATCACTTTATTTTCAGGATTATAATAACATACAACTTAAATTTTATTTAATGAATATTCAAATTGCTATCACAGAAGATGGTTCGCATACATTGTATAACAATACATTAGGCGAACACTATCATTCCACTCATGGAGCTATACAAGAGTCACAGCATATATTTATTGAAGCTGGTTTAAACGCATTGGAAAAAAAATCGGGCAGCATTAATATTCTTGAAATAGGTTTTGGAACTGGTTTAAACGCATTGTTAACTTATCAGGAGTTGGAAACAAAAGCATATAAAATTAACTACGTTGCTATTGAGCCTTTTGTGCTTGATAAAAGTATATACACTCAACTAAATTATGCTGATTTGCTAAATAACAAGACATTACTGGATATTTTTATTAAAATGCACGAAATCCCATGCGATGTTCCACATTTTATTTCAGATAATTTTATTTTGAACAAAATAGAAGGAAAATTGCAAGAACTTGAGTTATCAGAAAATGCTTTTGATTTAGTATATTTTGATGCTTTTTCTCCAGAAATTCAGCCAGAACTATGGGATAAAGAGATATTTAAAATATTATATACATCCATGAAAAATAATTCAATACTAACCACTTATTCGGCTAAAGGAATCGTAAAAAGAGCCCTGAAATCAGCAGGTTTTGAAATAGAAAATTTACCTGGCCCCATCGGCAAAAGACAGATTATCAGAGCAAAAAAAGTAATATTAATGGATGATTGTCATCATCATTAAACAAAAGAACAATAAGCAATCGCCAATTACTTAAAAAGTCTCAATTTTATGAATTAATTTCGCCATTTTCGTTGATAAGTACTCCCCAACTTATTACTGATAATTGTTTATCATCGAAATAGAAGTCAATCATAGCATCTTCAAAAGTCAATCGCTTTTCACCCCATACTTCAGTTTCCAACTCATAATTTTCAAAACCATTTTCTTTCAAAAGAGTGATAATTTCACACTCACTCATTAGAAAAACTTTTTTTCCAAAAAGCAGAGTATCTCGATTGCTCGATTCAATACATTCTAGACTTGGCTTACGAGAATTGATAAAAAATAAAGCCACATCTATATCTAAATAATGAGTAATAATTGTTTCATTATCATCATCCATTTCTAAATTTTCAACCTCTTGAGGTTCGCCTAAAATAGCATATACATCTTCGGGCGATGTTCCAAAATTAATTTCACCCAAGCCTTTTTTTAATTTAATTTCAAAGAAATTCTTTTTCATGTCTTTATGAATTATATATTTTTATTCCAATATTTTATTCCTTCTATTTAGCTAAAAGGAGAATCAGGTTCTTTAGCCATGTGATTATAAACCAATTTATCAACCAATTTTGGAAAAAACTTATTTAAAAACACCGTCAAAACACCATCTGTGGTCATTATTATGGTTCTTTTTCGTTTTTCAATTGCATCAATAATTCTATAAGCAACCGCTTCTGGACTCATCATTTTATCTTCATCACGTGGCGTTTCACCTTGCTGCGACCCATCTTTTGCCAAAGCTGTTTTTCTTATATTTGAAGCTGTAAATCCAGGACAAGCAACTAAAACATGTAAATCTTTTTTTAAGTTCTCTATTCTAAGTACATCCAAAAAGCCTTGCATTGCAAATTTAGAAGCAGAATATCCTGAACGTGCTGGCAAACCTTTGTAACCAGCTATTGAAGAAACACCTACTACACTTCCTTTTTCTTTTAAAATAAAGGGAAAGGCATATTTTGTACAATAAACAGTTCCCCAAAAATTTACGTCCATCAATTGATGAATAACCTTTAAATCAACATCTTGAAACATTGCTCTCATTGATATTCCTGCATTATTAATCAAAATATCAATTTTTCCATATTTTTCGATTGTTTTTTCAACCAGTACTTTACATTCATTTTCTATCGAAACATCCACTTTAACGACAAAAGTATCATATCCTTTTGCATTTAAAGATAAAGAAATTTCATCAATAATCTGAAGATTTCTCGCAGCTAAAACAACTTTTGCACCCATCTCAGCTAATCTAAAAACCAAAGCTTTACCAATACCTGAAGAGGCTCCAGTAACAATCACAACTCTATTCTTCATTCTTCCTTCTTAAATATAAACGTTCAAAGTGCAATAATAGAACTTTTCGATAAATGTACGCTATTTTTAAGCTTAAAACAAACAAAATTTAATCTTTTTTAAGATATGTACTAAATGAATTCCTTTATTTTTTTCTATATCAATGATTTCGATATGCTTGATAAAAAATAACTCTTATTATGATAAATTTATTTTGGTATTTCAAAAATAAACTATACTTTTGCACCCTCAAATTAAAAACGATTATGTAGCTCAGCAGGTAGAGCACATCCCTTTTAAGGATGGGGTCCTGGGTTCGAATCCCAGCATGATCACAAGCAAAAGCCCATTTTAGCAATACTAAAATGGGCTTTCTCGTTAATAACAGATTCATTTTTCACTTACCAAGTTCCACTGGGTGAAAACAAAAAATCAGTCAGAGAATCAATATCGTATAGCATTTGATAGCCTTTTGTTTCTTTTTTACAAAATGGTTCTAATAACAAAAGCATTTGCTCATATCCAATTATTGTTAAATCGCAATAGAATATTTTATTATCTGATGATGTAATACCTTCGTCTAAAGAAGAAATACGAAGCATAAGGCTGCAATTACGTGCCTCAATAAAATCAATCGTTGCTAAATCAAGTTGGCTTTTATTGACTATAATGTTTTGATGTAAAATCTGACAGAATTTATTTGCTTGCAACTTATCAAAATTATACAATCGAACGATGTTGTCGCCGTATTCATTAAAATTTTCGATATAATCGAGTTCCATTTTTACTATTTTTAATATTGTTTATTAAGTAATCATTGCAAATTAATTTATAATTAACCCTCAAAATAAATTAAAACGTTGATTATTTTCATTTTAATGAATTGGTCTATCATTATCTAACAACCTATATGTTTTATTTTCATATACTAACGTCTTTCTTATTTCATCATATTTTGAATCTATGTGAAATATGAATGCTTTTCTTATTTCTCCTTTTTCAAGCAATTCAATCTTTCTGATAATTGAGTTTTTTGAATGAGTTCTGATAATTCGATGATCTAAATATTCCCAATCAATAATTTCTTGACAAATGATAAATTCGTCTTTATTTTCGATATTTTCATAAATATATTTATCTGTCTTTCCTGAAGGTAAAAAGAATGTAATCAAAGAAGGAATTATAAAATTAATACATACAAGCAAGAGAATGAGTGATGAAAGTCCGTATTTGGGATTCTCTAATTTAGAATTATTCTCACGTTTGATATTTTGAATAAGTGCCAATATTAATAGTACATCTACAGATAAAACAGTTAATCCACCACATACAAAATTCTCTAAGAATGATATTGTAATTTCATAATTTGAATGCTGATATAAAATCCAAATTCCAATAGATAAAATGAAAACAGATAGAGTTATTTTAACTATATTCTTCATTTTTTATTTATTTAATATTACTATTTCATTTGTATTCCTCTTCTACAAACTTAATTCTTTTTTATGATTGTACAGATAAAAAAAATCCCGACAAACATCGGGATTTTTGATTTGGAATATTATTGATAATTTATATTGATTCGCAGGTACACATCAGATTACGATCGCCAAATGCATCATCAATTCTGCCTACAGTTGGCCAGTATTTATCGTCATGTGGCACAGGAAATGCGGCTTGCTGACGAGTATATGGTTTATCCCAAACATCAGCAGTTACTACTTGTGCTGTATGCGGTGCATTTTTAATCAAATTATTATCTTTATCGGCTTTTTCAGCTTCAATATCAGCTATTTCTTTACGGATAGCAATCATAGCATCAGCCAAACGGTCAAGTTCTGAGAGTGGTTCGCTTTCGGTAGGTTCTACCATCAAAGTGCCATGTACAGGGAAAGCAACTGTAGGTGCATGGAAACCATAATCCATTAAACGTTTTGCAATCTCTATAACAGGTAAATTGGCTGTATGATGAAATTCATTGCAATCCAATATCATTTCGTGAGCACACATACCATTTTTACCGGTATATAATATTTTGTAATGTCCTTCGAAACGGACTCTTAAATAGTTTGCATTTAAAATCGCATATTTGGTAGCCAAAGTTAAGCCTTCGCCACCCAATAATTTTACATAAGCGTAAGAAATAGGCAATACAAAAGCACTTCCGAATGGTGCTGAAGCTACTGCATGTATGGCTTTTTCGCCTCCTGTTTTCACCATTTTGTGTGATGGCAAAAATGGAGCCAAATGCTTAGCAACACCAATAGGTCCTACACCGGGGCCACCACCACCATGAGGAATAGCAAAAGTCTTGTGTAAGTTCAAATGACAAACATCCGCATTGATATTTCCCGGATTGGTTAAACCAACCTGTGCATTCATATTGGCACCGTCCATATAAACCTGTCCGCCATTCTGATGAATAATATCACAAACTTCAATAATACTTTCTTCAAAAACACCATGTGTAGAAGGATAAGTAACCATTAAGCACGATAATCTTTCTTTGTACTGTTCAGCTTTTGCTTTTAAATCAGCTACATCAATATTTCCGTTTTCGTCGCATTTTGTAACTACTATTTCCATGCCTGCCATAGCAGCAGATGCAGGATTGGTACCATGTGCCGAAGAAGGAATCAAACAAACATTGCGATCCATATCGCCTCTACAACGATGATAAGCTCTGATAACCATTAAACCGGTATATTCTCCAGCAGCACCTGAATTAGGTTGGAATGAAATAGCTGCAAAACCTGTAATTTCGCATAAATCTTTTTCAAAATTGGCAATTAATTCCAGATAACCTTCTGCCTGATTAGCAGGAACAAAAGGATGTATTGCACCAAACTCAGGCCAGCTCATATAAAATAATTCAGTAGCAGCATTCAGTTTCATTGTACAGCTACCCAACGGAATCATCGCACGGTTCATCGATAAATCTTTTATCTCCAGCTTTTTGATATAACGCATCATTTCGGTTTCCGAATGATTTACGTTAAATACTTTTTGTTGTAAATAAGTTGATTTTCTGCTTAAATTTAAAGGAATCGTTGTAATTAATTCGCATTCAGAAGGAACACAAACAAATTTTACATATTCTTTTTTATTTGCATCGGCAAAAATGTTCAGTATTTTATTGATATCACATAATGTAGTAGTTTCATCAATGCTGATTCCAATCATTGTTTTTCCAATATAGCGAAAATTCATTTTAAAAGCTAAAGCTGTTGCTTTGATAACTTCTATATCAATATTTGTTGGAATTTCAATACATAAAGTATCGAAAAAATATGCATTATGTTGAGTATATCCGTATTTTTTCAGTTCATTGTTTAATACACCTGTCAAGATATTGATATGACGTGCAATTTCTTTTATACCTTTTGGACCATGATAAACAGCATACATTCCAGCCATTGTAGCTAATAATGCCTGAGCAGTACAAATATTAGAAGTTGCTTTTTCGCGTTTGATATGTTGTTCACGTGTTTGCAATGCCATACGCAACGCGCGATTACCTTGTGCATCCTGCGAAATACCAATGATACGACCAGGAATCTGCCGTTTAAAATTTTCGGTACAAGCAAAGAATGCTGCATGTGGACCACCATAACCCATTGGAATTCCAAATCGTTGAGAAGAACCAAAAACACAATCGGCACCCCATTCGCCCGGAGGTGTTAGCAATGTTAAAGACATTAAATCAGTAGCAACTCCAACGAAACTTCCATTATCTTTTGCTTTGACAACGAAATCAGAATAATCAATTATTTCACCAAATTGATCAGGATATTGAACAATAGCTCCAAAAACTTTATCATTGAATTCAAATGAGTTATGATCACCAAAAACTAATTCTATTCCTAAAGCAGTTGCACGTGTTACAATCACATCAATACTTTGCGGAAAAAGATTGCAAGAAACAAAACAAACATTAGCACTCTTTTTTACGGCATCACGGCTACGAGAATTGAAAAACATAATCATTGCTTCAGAAGCAGCAGTACCTTCATCCAATAACGAAGCATTTGCAATAGGTAAAGCTGTTAAATCACTAACCATAGTTTGGAAATTCAAAAGAGCTTCCAAACGACCCTGTGAAATTTCTGCCTGATACGGAGTATAAGAAGTGTACCAACCCGGATTTTCGAGTATATTACGAGTAATAACACCAGGAGTAATGGTATTGTAATACCCCATTCCGATATATGTTTTGAAAATTTTATTTTTTGCACCAATTTCTTTGATGTGATTTAAATATTCGAACTCATTCATGCCTTTTGGCAGGTTGAGAGGAGCTTTTAACCGAATAGAAGGTGGAACTGTTTTCTCAATCAGTTCATCCAATGAGGCTACGCCAATTTTTTTTAACATCAAATCAACTTCTTCTTCGCGAGGACCGTTGTGACGTTTAATGAAATTATCAGTAATCATTTGAATATGTGTTTATTGATTGTTTGTATTGATAGAAAGATAGAAAGGCAAAGATATGAATTTTTTAGAAAATGGAGGGAAAAGGAGAGAATTTTTGAATTGACAATAATGAATTGAATTGATTTGTTAATATTATGATTTTAATTTTTCACATGGATTTTAATATTACAAAAAAAGACCAAATAATTGCTTATTTAGTCTTCATAAACTTTTAAATTTGAAAATTATTTCTGGATATCCAGTAATTCAACTTCAAAAACAAGTGTAGTGTAAGGTCCTATTGCTTGCCCAGCACCTTGTTCGCCATAAGCCAATTGATAAGGAACATATAGTTTCCATTTTGAACCTACTGCCATCAATTGCAATGCTTCTGTCCATCCTTTTATAACGCCATTTACAGGAAAGCTTGCAGGTTGACCTCTGTGAACTGAACTGTCAAAAATATTTCCATCAATTAAAGTACCATGATAATGTGTAGTTACAACATCGGTTAAACCTGGTTTTTCACCTTTTCCTTCAGTAATAATTTCATATTGCAATCCACTTGGCAAAGTAACAATGCCTGTTTTTTTAGCATTTTCTTCCAAAAACAATTTGCCTGCATTTTTAACCTCAGCAAAACTCTGTTCCTGCAATTCAGTAAAATAAGCATTAATTATTTCTCCGATTTTTTCTTCGGGAATAGCCAATTCACTTTCTGTTAAAACTGCTTCCATACCTTTTAGAAAATCAGCTTGATTTTCAATATTAATCCCTTGACCTTTAAGATTAAAAGCCATACTGACTCCTAAACTATAACTTAATTCGTTCATCGAAATTTGTTTAAATTTATAAAAGCGGCAAAGATACAATTTGTTGGAATACAAAAATCGGGTTTAATATTTTTTTCTTATTCCTTGATGCTGAAAGAAAAGCGAATCAAGCGAATATATCCTTTAACTTTATGAACTTTACATTTTTCAAGAGCTAAAGTTTTCTTATTTTTGCCTTTTCAAACTTAAAGATTATGAATAAACTTAAAATACTATCCGTTAATATATCAGATCAAAAAGGAACCATTAAAAAAGCTATAGATTCAATTGAACTTACTTCTACTGGTGTTACAAATGATGCACATGCAGGAAAATGGCACAGACAAGTGAGTTTACTCGGAACTGAAAGTATTGCAAAGTTTGAAGAAAAAGCAAATCGTAAAATAAACTTTGGTGAATTTGCCGAAAACATCACAACAGAAGGAGCTTTGTTATTTAAAATGCATCCACTTGATACTTTGAAAAATGACACAGTTACTTTGCAGGTTACACAAATCGGAAAACATTGCCATGGTGATGGATGTGCCATTTATCGTGAAGTAGGCAATTGTGTAATGCCCAAAGAAGGTATTTTTGCTAGGGTTATTAAAGGAGGAAACTTAAAAGCTGGTGATACTCTTGAATATTACCCAAAAATATATAAAGCCTTAATACTATGCCTTAGTGATAGGGCCAGTGCTGGCGAATATGAAGACCGAAGTGGTGTTCGCATTAAAGAAATGCTGGAAAAACATGCTTCAGAAGCAGAAATCATCATTGCTATTAATCATATAATAATACCTGATGATGCAGGTTTGTTGACTTTTCATCTGCAACAGGCAGGAGAAGATCATGTGGATTTTATTTTTACAACAGGTGGAACAGGTATTGGACCTCGAGATATCACTCCTGAAACCGTAAAACCTTTGCTCGACAAAGAAATACCAGGAATTATGGAAATGATTCGTTTCAAATATGGTCAGGAAAAACCAAATGCTTTATTAAGCAGAAGTATTGCAGGATTGATGGGAAGCTCATTAGTTTATACCTTGCCAGGTAGTGTGAAAGCTGTAAACGAATACATGGAGGAAATCCTAAAAACATTAAATCATTTAGTGTATATGCAATATGGATTAGATGTGCATTAATAAATAATATCTCGATTTAATTGTAATTTTTCTAATAAGGGATTTTCCTTACTTTTTAGTTTTAATTTCTAAATTCTTTTTTATACTTTTACACTTTGAAGTTTATAAACAAATTGATTCAAAATTGTATTTCATAAAGTCACCTTATATCCTCAGTAAGCTAACAGGGAAAACCGTTTTTTGGGAAATGCCAAAAGGTAAAAATCGTATTTTCCTTACCTTTGACGATGGACCTATACCTGAAATTACACCCGATGTATTAAAAATTCTTTCTCATTATAAAGTTAAAGCAACTTTTTTTTGTGTAGGTGACAATATCAGAAAATATCCTCAAATATTACAACAGATTATTGAAAACGGACATAGCATTGGATGTCACTCATTCAATCATTTGAATGGTTGGAAAACACCAAAAGAAGAATATATAGAGAATGTAAACAAATGTGAAGAATATTTAAATACCAATCTCTTTCGTCCACCTTACGGAAAAGCTACTCCTGCACAAATTAATCTGCTAAAAGAAAAGTATTTTACCGTTTTATGGTCGGTATTAAGTGGCGATTTCGATACAAAAATTACAGGCGAACAATGTTTGCAAAATGTTATTCAAAATACTTTTGATGGTTCAATTGTTGTTTTTCACGATAGTATAAAAGCTAAAGAGCGATTAATCTATGCTTTACCTATGTTTATTGAACATTTTCTGGCAAAAGGATTTAGTTTTGAATCTATTAATCATGAAGAATTAATGGAAATCAAACAAAGAAAAACATAGTATTTATTTACCAATACATTATAAACCAATAACTAATAACATGGCACTTATAAAATCAGTAAAAGGCATAAGTCCTCAATTTGGCAAAAATTGCTTTTTAGCAGACAATGCCACCATAACAGGTGACGTAATTATGGGTGATAACTGTAGTGTATGGTTTAATACGGTGATAAGAGGGGATGTGAATACCATAAGAATAGGTGATAATGTGAACATTCAGGATGGAGCAATAGTGCATTGTACTTATCAGAAAGCAGCTACACAAATCGGCAATAATGTATCCATTGCCCATAAAGCCATTGTTCATGGTTGTACTATACATGATAATGTTTTAATTGGTATGGGTGCAATAGTAATGGATGGTGTTGTTATTGAAAGTAATTCGATGATAGCAGCAGGAGCGATTGTTCTTGAGAATACCATTGTTGAGTCAGGCTCATTGTATGCTGGAATTCCTGCCAAAAAAATTAAAGTTTTAGACAAAACGCTTATTGAAGGTCAGATAATGAGAATTGCCAATGCATACCCTTTGTATGCCAGCTGGTATGATCAAGAGAAGTAAGAAAGTTTTCATTGTCGTTAATCTTTATTTATTTAAAGCATTGATCAACTAAATGTTAAGATAGAAAAACTTACTTTCTCAGCTCAAAGTTTTTACCCAAATATACTTTGCGAACATATTCATCTTCTGCTAATTCCTGAGATGTACCTGATTTCAAAATAGAACCTTCAAATAAAAGATATGCTCTATCTGTAATTGTAAGGGTTTCATGAACATTATGATCGGTAATTAGTACTCCAATATTTTTTTCTTTTAATTTTGTAACAATGTTTTGAATATCTTCAACTGCAATTGGATCAACACCTGCAAAAGGCTCGTCCAATAAAATAAATTTTGGGTCAACAGCCAAGGCACGGGCAATTTCGGTACGACGCCTTTCACCACCAGAAAGTTGAATTCCTTTGCTTTTTCGGATATTTTGTAACCCAAATTCATTTAACAAAGTTTCTAATTTTTCATGCTGTTCTTCTTTACTAAATTTTGTAAATTCAAGTACCGCAATAATATTGTCTTCCACACTTAATTGTCTAAAAATAGAAGCTTCTTGTGCAAGATAACCTACGCCATGTTGTGCACGTTTGTACATAGGCATTTCAGTAATATCAAGATCATCAAGATATACTTTTCCGGAAAAAGGTTTAATTAAACCAACAGTCATATAAAAAGTAGTAGTTTTACCAGCACCATTGGGGCCTAATAATCCAACTATTTCTCCTTGTTCCACATGTACTGACACACCGTTCACTACTGTACGACTCTTGTAATTCTTTACAATATTTTCAGTTCTTAATATCATTGTTTATTATCTATGTTGCTTAGAAAAACTAAGCTATTTATTATTTATTGTTTTAAAGTTAAATTTAATAACGAGCTTATATAATTTCAATATTAACAAATTAAAATTTAAGTAAATATAGAAGTATAATTATGCATTTTTAAATAATCCCTTCTCTCAATAAATCATGCAAGTGAATTACACCTACGTATTTATTATTAACATCTACTACTAATAATTGTGTAATATTATTTTGTTTCATCACATTTAGTGCTGTTACAGCCAATTCATCTTTTCTAATGGCTTTAGGATGCAACGACATAATATCTTTGGCTTTTAATTGTTCAATTGGGATATTGTTTTGTAACATTCGTCTTAAATCACCATCAGTAACTATACCAACAATTATATCATCTTCTACAACGGCTGCTGCTCCTAATCTTTTAGAAGTAATTTCAATAATTGTGTTTTTTACATCTGTATTTTTACTCACTTTTGGAAGTTCGTTGTTTACAGATAAATCACTAACTTTTAAATACAATTGCTTTCCCAATGCTCCACCAGGATGATATTTTGCAAAATCGCTCGTTGTAAACCCCCTGCATTCGAGTAAAGCAACTGCTAAAGCATCGCCCATCACTAATTGTGCAGTAGTACTAGATGTAGGTGCCAGATTATTAGGGCAAGCTTCTTTTTCTACACTGCAATTGATAGAATAATCGGCTTGTTGAGCCAAGTAAGAGTGACTATTCCCATGCATTGCAATAATTTTATTGCCCATCGATTTTATCAGAGGTACTAAAACTTTAATTTCTGGAGTATTTCCACTTTTTGATATACATATTATAATATCATCAGGTTGAATAATTCCCAAATCACCATGAATAGCATCAGCAGCATGCATAAAAATAGCAGGTGTGCCGGTAGAATTGAAAGTAGAAACTATTTTTGCTCCAATATTTGCACTTTTACCAATTCCTGAAATAATTATTCTACCTTTGCATTCATAAATTATTTCAACACACTTTGCAAATTGATTATCAATATAATTTTTTAGATTAATAACAGATTCTGCTTCATTATTAATCGTTGATAAAGCAATGTTTTTTATTTCTTCGAAAGATTTCAATGTTAAAATTTTTGTAAATAAAATATTTTTGTAAATGGTTGAAAAATTTGTAGTACATTTACATTACAAACCTACATGATTTTTTTCATTTAACAATAAAAAATTATAAAAATTGTTATGGTTTATAATGTTTCTAATAAAAAATTCTATTTTTACAAAAGATAATAATATTCATTTTAATTAATATCATAAATGGCAACTAAGGAAGGTGATGCTCTTCACAAGAATCTGAAGAAAATATTTGGATTTGATAATTTTAAAGGAAATCAAGAAAATATAATTAAAAGTTTACTTGATGGAAAAGATACTTTTGTGATTATGCCAACAGGAGGCGGGAAATCATTATGTTATCAATTACCAGCTATTATAAGTAAAGGCACTGCTATTATTATTTCTCCTTTGATTGCCTTGATGAAAAATCAAGTGGATGCTATTCGCAACTTTGGCAACGACAATGGAATTGCTCATTTTTTAAATTCTTCTTTATCTAAAACAGAAATAAAAGCTGTAAAAGCAGATATTACTTCAGGAAAAACCAAACTTTTATATGTAGCTCCTGAATCGCTTACTAAAGAAGAAAATGTTGAATTCTTTAAAGATATAACCATTTCATTTTATGCAATTGATGAAGCCCATTGTATTTCGGAATGGGGTCACGATTTTAGGCCAGAATATCGCAGACTTCGACCTATTATTGAAGCCATCGGAAAAAAAGTTCCTATCATAGCCCTCACAGCAACCGCTACACCAAAAGTACAGCAAGATATTCAGAAAAATCTGAATATGATGAATGCTAATTTGTTTATTTCATCTTTTAACCGTCCGAATTTATATTATGAAGTACGAACCAAAACAAAAGATGTTAATAAAGAAATTATAAAATATATTAAAGGGCACATGGGTAAATCGGGTATTATCTATTGCCTGAGTCGTAAAAAAGTAGAAGAATTAGCAGAAACTTTACTGGTAAATGGCATAAAAGCACTACCTTATCACGCTGGATTAGATCCTGTTGTTCGTGCAGGTAATCAGGATAAATTTCTTATGGAAGAAGTTGACGTAATAGTAGCTACCATTGCATTTGGGATGGGTATAGACAAACCTGATGTTAGGTTTGTAATCCATAATGATATGCCAAAAAGTTTGGAAGGTTACTATCAAGAAACAGGAAGAGCAGGAAGAGATGATGGAGAGGGAAATTGTATTGCTTTTTACAGCGAAGAAGATATAAACAAACTCGAAAAATTTTTAAAAGGGAAACCAGTTGCAGAACAAGAAATTGCTATGCAATTGATGAATGAAACAGTTTCCTATGCAGAATCATCGGCTTGTCGCAGAAGAGTTTTATTACATTATTTTGGCGAAAATTACGATCACGACAACTGTAATACTTGTGATAATTGCAATCATCCTAAAGAAAAAACAGATGGCAGTGAAGATATTGTTACAGCTATTGAAACAGTAATAGCTGTAAAACAATTATTTAAAGCTAAACACATTGCACAAATCTTAATCGGAAAAAATTCTGCTACCCTTAAAAAAATGAAACACGATAAACTTCCTCAATTCAGCATTGGTGCTGGAAAAGTGGAAGGATATTGGAATGCCGTAATTCGTCAGGCTATTATCGAAAATTTATTGATAAAAGATATTGAAAATTATGGTTTGTTAAAAGTAAGCCCTGAAGGATTAAAATACATTAAGAAACCATATAAAATCATGATTGCCAAAGATCATGATTTCCTCAATAATGAAGAAGATTTAATGGATGCAATGGGTGGCGGTGGTCATTCCAATGCTACCGACAAAACGCTTTTTTCTTTATTAAAAGACTTACGCAAAGACATTTCGAGAAAAGAAAATTTGCCTCCTTTCGTTATTTTCCAAGACCCATCTTTAGAAGATATGACTATTCAATATCCTATTACAATGGAGGAAATGAAACAAATTACTGGAGTTGGTTCTGGTAAAGCTTTAAAATATGGGCAACCATTTATTAATTTAATTAAAAACTATGTTGAAGAAAACGAAATTGAACGTCCTCAAGACTTAGTTGTTAAATCTGTTATCAACAAATCGGGTCTCAAGGTTTATATTATTCAAAATATCGATAGAAAATTATCACTCGAAGATATTGCTGTAGCCAAGAGCCTTACCATGGATGAATTGCTTAATGAAATTGAAAGCATCGTGTCTTCAGGCACTAAAATTGATATCAAATATTATATTGATGAATTTGTTGATATATACCATCAGGAAGAAATTTATGAATTTTTCAGAGAAGCAGAATCCGATTCTATTGAAGATGCTTTAAAAGAATTAGGCGAAAATGAATATTCTGAAGAAGAAATCAGATTGATGCGTATTAAATTTATGTCAGAAATTGGTAATTAGATAAAACCCAAACCAAAAACCATCAAACAATTATAAACCATATAAAATCAATTAAATACATTTTATAATATTTTATTTTTTATGAACGAAGAAACCAATATCGTAGAAAACACTAAGGAAACAACACAATACACAAATAACCAAAATTCTTGTAATGAACCCCATATCTGCAAAAACTCAAAATGTGGAATGGTATTCAATATTATTATGTTCATATCCATTGTAGTACTTTTTGTGTTATTTTTTACTTCTAAAAACAAAACTGAAGTTATTCAGCCTGTTAGTATAAAATCTGCATTAAGTATTGCTTATGTTGATAGTGATTCTATTTGGGAAAATTATGATTTTGTAAAAACTACAAAAAAAGAATTGGAAGATTTGGAACAAAAACTTACCAATAATTACAAAGCACAAGCTATGGCATTTAAGGCTGAATATGATAATTACCTAAAGATTGGTGCATCCTTAACATTGAGTGAACAAAAGAAAAGAGAAGCCGCTTTACAACAAAAGCAAGGTAACTTAATGGAGTTGGAAAAAAGCTTAGGTGGTCAACTGGCAGAGATAAAACAAACTAAAAACATACAGCTACAAGACTCTATTTTCTCTTTTATTAAACGTTTTAATCAAGGACCTAAATACTCTTTTATTCTTGAAAAATCAAGAGTAAGTGGTATTTTATATGCTAACGATAGTTTAGATATTACAAAATCTGTTATAAAAGGATTGAACGAAGCTTATACTAAAGGAAAAAATAAATAAATTGCTACTCAATGCTTTTGGAAGTTTGCGTTCATTCAGTTGAATCTGCTATTGCAGCCGAAAAAGGCGGGGCGCAACGTGTTGAATTGTGCGACAATATTCCTGAAGGCGGAACTACCCCTTCTCATGCTGCTTTTGCTTTAGCAAGAAAACATCTTTCTATTGATTTACATGTAATTATTCGACCTCGTGGAGGAGATTTCCTATACTCTTCGCTTGAATTGGAAATTATGAAACAAGACATTATAGCAGCCAAAAACTTGGGTGCTGATGGTGTAGTTTTCGGAGTCCTTACAAGAGAAGGAAAAATTGACAAAACTGCTAGTCGCCAATTGCTCGAAGTGGCTTATCCAATGCGAACTACATTTCACAGAGCTTTTGACATGGTTGCTGACCCTTATGATTCGCTTGAAGATACTATTTCATTGGGTTTCGACAACTTACTCACATCGGGATTGCAACCCAAGGCTTATGATGGAATCCCATTAATTAAGAAACTTGTTGAACAAGCGAAAGAACGCATTACTATTATGCCTGGCAGTGGTATTAATGAAGATAATATCAAAGAAATTTCTATAGAAAGCAAAGCCAAGGCTTTTCATGTTTCGGTACGAAAGAAAACTGTAAGCAATATGGTTTTCAGAAACAATACGATTCGCATGGGAGGAATTGAAGGCATTTCTGAATATGAAAATAGTATTACTGATGAGAAAAGGATAAGGGAGATAGTGGAGATTTTGAAACAGTTAAAATAAAATCAAAAAATGAAAATACACATACTGATATTATTTAGCCTTTTAGCTTTTTTATTTTATTCATGTCGGTTGAATTCTTATAATGCTGTCATTAAAACTAATAAAAAAATAAAACTCTGGAAAAAAGACATTGCAGAAAAAACATTTATTTATGAAAATTCTGTATCAATCACTTTTGTTAAAGTTAAAGATGTTGTTAATATTTTAAAAACTGAATTAAGAACAAAAAAATTATGTCTTGAAAAGAAAGAAAATTTAGAAGAATATATCCAATTATTAGAAGAAACACAAGGCAATTTTTATGTAATAGAGCCTGATTTTAAAACACTTGAACTTCAGAAAAGGGAAAGTATTAATAAAACAATCCATAAAAAGTATTCGGTAGCTCAATTACCTGATGATAATCGTTCTAAAGAATTTCATGTACAAGATATTATTGTAAATGGTTTTACTCCTCAATATAAAGATTCGCTAAACACAAACAGATTATTATCTTTTTATTCGTGGACGATACCAGAGCTAATAATTAAAGAGAAGGCAAGAGTTTTTAATAAAGAAATACAAGAATATCAAAATTTTATTATTCTTGAAAATTTTAATTTTATGGGGCATGGCGGCGAAACCCTTAAATTTATGAATGATAAAAATTTTATGTATGGTAAAGGATATTCTGATATTGTAATATCTGATGATTTTTATAATTGTGTAAGAATTCATTATAAAGACTTTTTAAGAAAAAAAGAAACAATACATAATTAAGATTATTCCAATGAAAAAAATCAGCACTTCCCTCCTCTTTCTTTTGCTATTCAATTATTTATCCGCACAAATAATTGAAAAATCATTGCATGATAATTGGCAATTCAGGAAATCAGGCAGCGAAAAATGGTTTGCTGCCAAAATACCTGGATGTGTTCATACTGATTTGCTAGCTAATGGCATTATTCCCGATCCGTTTTTTGGAGATAATGAAAAGAATGTACAAGACATAGAAAAAGAAAGCTGGGAATATGAGTGTAATTTCAATGTTTCTGACGAATTATTTTCGAAAAATAATTTATATCTTGTTTTTGATGGATTAGATACTTATTGTGACGTTTATCTGAACACATATCATTTATTAACAGCTCATAATCAGTTTCGCCGTTGGGAAACTGATGGAAAGAAATATCTAAAAAAGGAAAACAATACATTACATATTGTCTTTTACTCGTCAGTATTGAAAGACAAAGAAGCTGCATCAAAACTCCCCTACTCTCTTCCTGAAGAAAGATCCTTTTCGCGCAAAGCTCCTTATCAATACGGTTGGGATTGGGGACCTAGATTGGTAAGCTGTGGAATTTGGCGAAATGTAAAAATACTTGCATGGGATAATTTGAAAATAAACAACGTGCATTTTTTGCAAAAAAATATTTCTTCTTCAAAAGCTTCTTTAATTGCAAAATACGAGGTAATTGCGGATAATACTGATACTGTTTCGATAAATATAAATGCTGCGGAAACAAAGAGTATTTCCGTTTCAAAAAGAATTATATTAAACAAAGGCATAAATTCCATAGAAATTCCATTTGATATTATAAATCCTCTATTATGGATGCCCAACGGAGCAGGGAAAGCCAATCTTTATACATTAAAAACTACTATTGTTAAAGAAAACAGAACCATAGAAAGTTCAGAAAATACAATTGGATTAAGAACCATTGCACTGATAACCGAAAAAGACAGCATTGGTGAAAGTTTTTATTTTAAAGTAAATGGAAAACCATTGTTTGTAAAAGGTGCAAATTATATTCCATCCAATAGTTTCCCATCGCAAACCACCAAAGAAACCTACGAAAAAATAATAAAAGATGCCGCAGAAGCAAACATGAATATGATAAGAGTTTGGGGAGGTGGCATATATGAGAATGATGAATTCTATGATTTATGCGACAAATATGGCATCATGGTATGGCAGGATTTTATGTTTGCTGGTTCGATGTATCCGGGTGATAGTATTTTTGTGGAAAACGTCAGTCAAGAGGCTATTGATAATATTAAAAGGCTTAGAAACCATGCCTGTATTGCCTTATGGTGCGGTAATAATGAAGTGGACGAAGCATGGCACAATTGGGGCTGGCAAAAACAATTGAACTACACAACTGCTGATTCTGCAAAAATTTGGCATGATTATTTAAAGATTTTTAAGGACATATTACCTTCTTCTATAAACCAACATGATGCAGGAAGAGCCTATGTTTCCACATCGCCACGCAAAGGATGGGGTCGCAAAGAAAGTATGACAGAAGGCGATTCGCATTATTGGGGTGTTTGGTGGGGAAAACTACCTTTTGAAATATATAAAGAGAAAACAGGACGGTTTATGTCGGAATATGGTTTTCAGGGAATGCCCGATATGAAAACGATTAAAAGTATGGTAGCCGATACATCTCTTTCTTTACAATCACTGCAGCTAAAGAATCATCAGAAACACCCAACAGGTTTTGAAACGATAGACGAGTATTTGTTAAGAGATTACCGAAAGCCCAAAGATTTTGCATCCTACGTTTATGTAAGTCAACTATTGCAAGCAGAGGGAATGCGAATTGCCATAGAATCGCACCGAAGAGCCAAACCCCGCTGTATGGGTACATTGTATTGGCAGTTGAACGATTGTTGGCCCGTTGTGTCGTGGTCGAGTGTGGACTATTATGGAAGATGGAAAGCCTTGCATTATTTTGTAAAAAAACTCTATCAAGACATTCTTATTTCTCAAATTATTAAAAATAATAAGGTCGAAGTTTGGATTAATTCTGATAAAGAAACCATAACAAAGGGTAAGCTTCAATTAGAATTAATGAATTTTGATGGCAAGGTTTTATGGTCGAAAACAACGGATTGTACTGTTAATAGCAATTCTTCGGGCGTTGTGTTTCACATTGACAGTGCTCAATTATTAAGCAATTATGATGCAACTAAAGTTTTTCTGTATACTTCTTTTACAAACAATGCAACTGAAATGGCTAGGCATAATTTATATTTTACACAAATAGCAAAATTAAATTTACCCAAACCTAAGCTTACCAAAGCTATGAAGTATTTGGCTAATGGAAATGCAGAAATTTTAGTTTCTACCGATAAATTAGCTAAAAATCTTTGTTTAACCTCAACTATAGAAGGACATTTCTCCGATAATTATTTTGATTTGTTACCCAATGAAACTAAAAAAATTACAATTAAATGTACAAAGGAGGAATATACTGAATTGCAGAAAAGCTTAGAAATAATGAGTTTAACGGATAGTTATTAAAATACAACTACTATTTTTTTAAAACAAATCCTCAGGCTTTATATCCTTTTTCAACAACCAGCTTCACAATTGCTTTAAACCAATTAAAAGGCAGGATTTTTCGGGCTATCAATACTGCCTTAGCCTGAATGCCGGCAGGAAATCGCAAGCGATAGCTTGTATCAATTGCCGCTTGATAAATTTTCTTTACAACAACGTCTGGTCCGGGAGCATCATTGCCTACTTTTTGTGTGTTGGCAAAAGCTATTTGAGCATAATTATCATAATCAGTAAGTCCTTCTTTTTTAAATAAATCTTGTGATCGGGCATAAAAATCGGTTTTAATGGCACCCGGTTCTATGTTTTTAACTTTAATATTAAATGGACGAAGTTCAAACTGCAAAGCCTCCGTAAAACCTTCCAAAGCAAACTTAGAAGCATTGTAAATACTATAAATCGGGAATGTAACAAAACCAGCTATTGACGAAATATTTATGATACATCCTTCTTTTCTTTTTCTGAAATAAGGCAAAATTTCGCGAATTACGTTCATTACACCAAAAACATTGGTGTCGAATTGACGTTGGATTTGTTCTTTTTGGGCAGCCTCAAAAATACCCACACCACCATAACCTGCATTATTTATAATTACATCTATACCGCCAAAACATTCAATAGCATCAGCAATTGCTTTCTGAATACTCTCGCTATTGGTGACATCCAATGTAAATAATTTTACATGTTCCAATGTGTTCAATTCTTTTTCTTTGGAAGGATTTCGCATGGTAGCAGCTACATTCCAGCCTTTTTGTGCAAAGTATTTTACTGAAGCTTTTCCAATACCTGAAGAACTTCCTGTGATAAAAACTGTTTTTTGCATATTAAATTTATTTATTTTAAGCTGTCAAAATCAACATCTAATGGTTTATTTTCAACAAAATCGAAGAGTGTAAGTTTACGTATTTCGTAATATGTATTCCAAAACGACCGCAAAGCAGCAATATAATCCTGTGTGGCTCGGTCTTTTTCGGTCATGGCAATGTTTAGCTCGGTAATATCAACTTTGCCAATCATGTAACGAGCCTTGGTAACCTCAAAACGCTTTTCGCCAATAGTATCGGCTTTTGCAGCTATCGTTAATTGAGTGTGCTGCATATTAAATTGCATTACTTTAATCAGTATTTGTTGATCGAAATCAATTTTTTGTTGTGCTACTTGTGTATTTACAAGTTCTTCGTTCGATTGTGCCATCTTTATTTTGGCACGAGCCAAGCCCCAATCGAGAATTGGAATTTGAATGCCTAACGATAGCTGTTGCTGATCCTGAGGATTTTTATAAGCATTTGCAAATTCAACCGCACTTTGCGTTAAGCCATACATTGCATACAAATTGGCATTAAAGCGATTTTCCATTTTAGCTTTATTCACCGAGCTTTGAGCTTCTAAAAGTTTCCGTTGATAAGAAAGAACTTCTGAACTATTACTTCGGGCTTCTGCAATGGCTTTGGTAGCATCTACTTTATAATCAGGCATGTGCTTTGGAATTACCAACTCAATCTTTTCATCACCCCGCATTCCTAAAAAAGACTTTAATTTAAAATGGGTTACTTCCACATCGTTGCGTGTTTGCTCTACCTGCAAATTCGAATTCAGCAAACTCAGCTCAAGCTGAAGCAATTCATTCTCCGCAATTTTACCTAAATTATAACGTCCCTGAGCAATTTTGTATAATGTATCGTTGTTTGCCTGATTAATACGGGCTATGTTCGCTCTGATTTGTGCATCTAATAAATCGAAAAACAAATTTGCAGCTTTAATTGACAATTGTTCCCTGTCTTCAATATAAGATTGTTTGGCTTCATCATAGAGAATAGGCTCTATTTTACGTTCCCAGCGGTAAGGATTATAATTAAATATTGGTTGACGATAGCCCACAGAAACAGGAGTTGACAAATAAGAAGTTGAAGTCATCGTAGAATTATCATATAAATCCAATCGTTGGATACCTGAATTTAAAAATAATTGGCCACCGGTAATTCCAATAATTTTTGAAAGGCTCATCTGCATAGAATAATCAGCAGAACGCTGTTCCTTAAAAATTTCACTACCATCCGACAATGTAATTTTAGAAATACTCCTGTTGATATTCGGTAAAGTTCCATCAAATGTAAGCATAGGCATATAGGAGGCTTTATAACTTCGATATTTCCAATAGCTTCCTAAGTATTTATTTTTAGCCACCAAGCCATCGGGCGATTGCGTTTTGGCAATGGTGATTACATCCTCAAATTTGAGGATTTTAAGATTCTCTTGGGCTTTGGCCGAAAAGCTAATGACCAATATTATTGCTATTATTGAAAAATATATTTTCATTTTGTTTAATACTTTATTCATGACGCAATGAAGTAACAGGATCCTGCATAGCAGCTTTTCGGGCAGGCATATAGCCAAACAAAATACCAACAGTAGCTGATACAAAGAAAGATATTACAATAGATAAAGGCGAAATAATGGTTAATATTCCGGCTACTTCGGTAATAATTTTTGCCAATGCAATGCCTAACAAAATTCCTGCAATACCTCCGCTCAAACTAATCATGGTAGCTTCCGATAAAAACTGAGCAATTACATCTCTCTTAGTTGCTCCCAATGCCAATCGAACACCAATTTCTTTGATACGTTCCATCACAGAGGCAAGCATAATATTCATAATACCAATCCCTCCTACTATCAGCGAAATACTGGCAATTGCACCCAACACAATATTGAAAATATCTTTGGTTTTTTGTTCTTGTTTCAGCAATAATTCAGGCACTTTTATTTCATAATCGTCAACGCTGGCATGACGGCGTTTCATCATCTGTGTAATTATTTCGGTAGTAGCCTTTATATTTTTTGAATCGTCAACCTGTATGACTATTTTATCAATTTGATTAAGATTTTCTTCATCATCAATACTTGAAGACTCTTCATCTCCTGAATTCAATGATGCTGCAGTAATGAGCGATCTGTCTTTATACCTCAGCAATAATGTTTGCAAAGGAGCATAAATAAATTTATTGTATTCACTTATTCCTAAATTCTCTGAAGCAGATTGACTAACATTTTTTGATTGAATTACACCAATTACTTTTAACCATACTTTATTGCATTTAATATATTTCCCAATAGGGTCTTCTTTTGGAAAAAGTTTTGATTTAATAACTTGTCCAATAATGCACACTTGCTTACCTTCTCTCAGTTGTTCGTCATTGAACATTTGTCCTTGTGCAATTTCCAGATTAAAAACAGTAAAAAAATCAGGTGTTACTCCCGAAAGTTTTGCAGAACTACTAATTCCGTCTTTTATAATATCGGTTTGATAAATTACTTCAGGACTCACTAACTTAACAGTTGGCACCATAGCTTTGATGCTTTCTGCATCTTTTATTGTTAAACCTGGTGAAAACTTGTTTTTATTCTTGTCTTCGCTAGCTGTTTTATTATCCGAAGATTCAGCATCTTGTTTCCCTTCTTCTTTTTTATCAATTTTGGGAGAAATAATAATATTGTTTACTCCAACTAATTTAATTTGATCTAAAATTTCTTGCTGAGCTCCATTACCTATTGCCATCATAGCTATAACGGCTGCTACACCAAAAATTATACCCAAAGCTGTAAGCATCGAACGAAATTTATTTGCCAATACTGCTTCAAAAGCAATATTAAGAATATAAGAAAACCGATTGGTTTCTTTTCTTATAAAGATGTTACGATAGTTCATGATAGTTTCACAAGTTTAAGTTTTTCTGCATTTTCGGGTGTTAACAGAAAAACTTTATCTTTTTCGGTAAGTCCTTTTGTAATAATAATCTCATTTTCGTTGCTAACACCTGCTTTTACTTGTTGTTTTATAACCCTTGACCCTTCTGCTTTGAAAACATAAGTAATGCTATCGCTGGTGTGAACACTTTCAATGGGAACATAAATTACGTTGGGAACAACCGCAGTGATAATGGTGTTTTTTGTTGTCATGGCTGGGCGCAAAATTGAGTCAAATTCATGAACTAATATTTTAACTTCAAATACCTTGGCATTGGTACCTTGCATTTGTTCACCAATATTGGCTACTTCGGTAACTTCGCCGGTAAATTTCTTTTCAGGAAAAGCATCCACTCCTATTTCTACTCTTTGGCCTATCTTTACTTTACTAATATCTATCTCGTTGATATACGTTTTAGAAATCATTTTCGACAAATTGGGTAATGTAGCAACCACATTGCTCCATGCATCAATCGTACTACCTACTGCTTTTTTCTTACCATTCCAATCTCTTTTGTAAATAAGCATTCCTGTTTTAGGTGCTTTCACAGTAAATTCATCCAACACACTCATCAACATTTGATATTTACGTTTTGATTGGTCGTAAGAAGCTGTTATTTCGCCTATGGTAGCTTTTGCTTTGCTATATTTTAATTTGTAATTCTGTACCGCTTGTTCGTAGCTACGTTTCGATTTTTGTAAATCAATTTCAGCTTGACGAATGCTGGCAGGTGGTTCATATTTAGATTGATCAAGTGTAATTTGTCGTTCTTCCTCTGCAAATTTAAGGTTTATCAATTCGTCGCGGGCACTTCGTAATTCTAATGTTGTATCTAATCTTGTTCGGGTAAGCTGAGACTCTAATTTTTCTAATTCAGTCTGAATGTCTTTAAGCTTATTACTTATTTCTGTTTTATCCAGCGTTGCTACATATTGCCCAGAGTCAACCACAGTTCCTTCGGGTATCATTTCGCTGATTTTTACCTGCCATATCCCTATAGAACGCAAACCGTCAGGTCCATATATTTCCTGCGAACTTTTAGCATCCAACTCGCCAGTAGTAGTAACTTTAATATCAAAATTACCTTTTTTAACAGGAACAATTACAACACTATTATCTTTATTGTTATTTCCGGTAAAAAACCAAATTAACAATAATAATGCAACGACAGCTGGAATAATAATCCATTTCTTTTTCTTCATTGTTGTTGGGTTTTAAATTTCATGAAAACGAAATTAATATCAAAAAAGTATATTCGTTGCTATTTGTTTTTAATTTTATGTCCCCAAACAGCATAATATAATATTACCAAATAACAAGGAATTGCAATCCAATAAGCCTGTTGAGTACTATGCAAAATATGAGTTAACCAGCCATAAAGTAATGGTAGGGTTGCACCACCGGCAATCGCCATAATAAGCAATGCTGAACCCAATTTTGTATATTTTCCTACACTATTTAATGCAAGGGGCCATATAGCAGGCCAAACTAACGAATTGGCAATCCCCAACATTGCAATAAATAATACTGTATAAGGTATAGTTAGGGTTACGAATTGAAAAGTTGCTAAATCAATGAATGGAATTTCAAAACTAAGGCTCGAAGGCACCATTACTGCTGCCAGTGTGAAAAATATGCCAGTTATAGCACAAAGCATCAGTGCAGTTTTTTGAGAAATAACTTTTGGGATTAAAGCCACTCCAAAGAAATAACCAATTACCATAAATACCAACATTAAGGAAGTAAAATATTTTGCAGAACTCATAGCTATACCCAATGAATCGCCATAGCGAATAATAGTATCACCTGCAATTACTTCAACTCCAACATAAAAAAACAAAGCAACTACGCCCAATAATAAATGTGGATAATCAAAAATACTTTTTTGCGTATGGTTTGATACATCATTTTCTTCATCTTCTTCGGGATTTATTTCCGGAAGATGTGCAAAACGAATCATAATTGCCAGTAAAGCTAGGAATACAGTTATCAACAAATAAGGTAGAATCATTCGTTGAGCTAATTCGTCGAGTAAATTGGCACGTTGGGTGAAATCAGTTAAAGCAGCAAGTTTTGTTTTTATAATTTCTGCATCTTTTAACAATATAGATGCCAACAATATAGGAGCCAATACACCTGCAACTTTATTACAAATTCCCATTATACTAATTCGTTTTGCGGCACTTTCAATAGGTCCAATTATGGTTACATAGGGATTTACAGCAGTCTGCAACAATGCCAAACCAGTACCTAAAACAAACAAGCCTGTTAAAAACAAAAAGTAAGAACGAGTAATAGCAGCAGGAATAAACAATAATGCACCCAATGACATCACAGCTAAACCAAGCGTCATCCCATTTCGAAAACCAATACGTTCCAGTATTTTAGAGGAAGGAATTGCCATTACAAAATAAGAAATATAAAAAGCAAAAGTTACCAGATATGCCATTACATCTGATAATTCACAAGCTGTTTTTAAGAAAGGAATCAAAGCTCCATTGAGCCAGGTAACAAACCCAAATAGAAAAAATAGTAATCCAATTAAAGAAATTGAAAAAATATAATCAGATTTGCTGTTTAAACGCTCATTGTTTGCCATATATTTAATTTTTATTGCAAACGTAAATAATTTTTGTGAATAATAGAGAGAAGGTAAGGTTTTTATTTAAAAATTAAATGATTGAAAACCCATTATAAATTATAATATTATTACAAGTATGCTAACTACTTGCAATCAGCTTTATCTTCTAATAAAGGCACGAATCTAAATGTACCATGTTCTGTCTGTTCAATTTGAGTTTCAGAAATTTTAGTAAGACTTATCATAGTTTGTACATCCTCTCCCACAGGAACAATAAGAATACCCCCTACTTTAAGTTGCTGAATTAATGCTTCAGGAATAAATGGTGCACCTGCAGTTACTATAATTTTATCAAATGGAGCATAAGCAGGTAATCCAGCATAACCATCACCATAAAACATTCGAGGATTGTATCCTATGGTTGGCAAAAAAGCTTTAGTTCTTTGATACAATGGTTTCTGACGTTCAATTGTAAATACTTTTGCACCCAATTCAAGCAAAACACAAGCTTGATAACCTGAACCTGTTCCAACTTCCAATACTTTTTCTCCTCGTTTTATTTTTAATAATTCCGATTGGAAAGCAACCGTATACGGTTGTGATATCGTCTGCCCATTGCCTATTGGGAAAGCTTTGTCTTGATAGGCAAATTCAATAAATGAAGAATCCAAGAAAAAATGACGTGGGATTTTTTCAATAGCAGCCAACACATTGTCATCTTTTATTCCTTTTTCTTTAATGGTTGCTATTAGCTGTTTCCGTAAGCCCTTGTGTTTGTATGAATCTATCATTTATTATTTTTTCTTCAGCTTTGTTTATTTTTTTGCGAAAATACTAATTTCAATGACGATAAAAAATTACTTTTGCAAAAAAAAATTAAGCGTATGTTACGAATTGGAATTATGGGTGCAGGGCACCTTGGAAAAATACACATTAAATGTATTCAACAAATACCTGAATTTGAATTTGTAGGTTTTTTTGACCCCGATCAGGAAAATGCAAAAAAGGTTGCAGAAGAATACAATACCCACTCATTTGCATCTATTGAAGAGTTGATTGATGAAGTAGATGTAGTTGATATAGTTACTCCAACTTTATCGCATTTTGATTGTGCATCAAAATCGCTAAAGCGAGGAAAGCATGTTTTTATCGAAAAACCCATAGCAGCATCAGCAGCTGAAGCAAAAAAAATGATAGAATTATCAACAGAAGCAAATGTTAAAGTTCAAGTGGGACATGTTGAAAGATTTAACCCTGCTTTTACAGCTGCTGTTAAGTTTTTTGAAAATCCAATGTTTATTGAAACACATCGTTTGGCTCAATTTAATCCACGTGGCACCGATGTTCCAGTTATTCTTGACTTAATGATACACGATATTGATATTGTGCTAAGTGTAGTTAAATCAAATGTTCGCAATATAAGCGCAAGCGGTGTAAAAGTTGTAAGTGACACCCCTGATATTGCCAATGCTCGTATTGAATTTGATAATGGTTGTGTTGCTAATCTTACTGCTAGCCGAATTTCTATGAAGAATATGCGCAAATCAAGATTTTTCCAACGTGATGCATATATTGCTGTTGATTTTCTGGAAAAAACTACAGAGATTGTTCGTATGAAAGAAGTTAATCCAAATGACAATGATCCGTTTGCTATGATTATTGACTTGGGTGAAAATAAAGGTTCAAAACAGATATTTTTTGAAAAGCCAGAAATACTGCCTGTTAATGCAATAAAGATGGAGCTGGAAACTTTTTATCATTCAATTATTAATAATACAACTCCTTTGGTTTCAATTATTGACGGATACAATGCATTAAATGTTGCTTATCAAATTATTGATAAATTAAATGATTAAGAATCTTTTGTTTTTAGTAAACATAATAAATCATGTAATATAGCGTTTCAACTCAATATTTTCTTTCACTTATCATGATATAATGTTGTATAAATATTCTTTTCAAAACGTTTTTAAGAAGTTTTTCATTCTTCTCATGTTTACGCCATTGTTATTTTCATGTAATAAATTTGATGGAGATCAAACCATTCCAGCTTATATTCACATCGAAAAAATCACTTTAACTGATAATCCCTTTATTAACGAAGGTAGTTTATCAAATAAGATTACCGATGCTTGGGTTTATGTAGATGATGAGTTAATCGGAGCTTTTGAACTTCCTGCTACATTTCCTGTACTAAAAAAAGGAAAACATAAAATAAGCATACATCCAGGTATTAAAATGAATGGAATGTCAGGAACAAGAGTAGAATATGAGTTTTATAAAAATATTGATATTACTGATTTTAATTTTGTTGAAGATAGTATTATCAAAATTGATACACTTATAACAAGAACTTCATATAGAGATAATGTAAATCTTGATTGGATAGAAGATTTTGAAGATGGATCTATTAAATTCAAAAAAAGAACAGGAAGTGATACTAATATTATCAAAACCAATGCTACAGGCAAAGTATTCGAAGGTGGTTTTTCTGGTATTATATCATTAAATCAAAGTTTTTTTGAAATAGAACCAATAGAGCCAAGTGGAAGTAACTTTAATTTGCCGAAAAATTCAGCTCCTGTTTTTTTAGAAATGAACTATAAAACAAACAATAATGTATATATAGGTTTGTTAGTTTACACATCTGGCAGCATTACTATTCCATCTGCTAAAGTTTCAACAATTGTTTTAAATCCCAGCACCGAATGGAAAAAAATTTATATTAATTTTACTCCTGATATCAGTGATTATTATAATGCAACAAGCTTCAAATTTTTTATAGGCGGATATAAAGACAACGGGATACAAAATGCTGAAATACTATTTGATAATATAAAATTAGTTTATTTTAAAACTTCAAAATAAGCGCCCAACCAATGAATAAAAAACTACACGTTGCAAAGTATGTATTTGCCGATATTTTTTCAGCTATGCTTGCATGGGGTTTGTTTTTTATTTACCGAAAAAACAAAATTGAACCAGATATTCTTCAGCGATTTAATACAATAATCAACGATTTTAATCTATATAAAGGATTGATATTGGTGCCTTTATTCTGGATGTTATTGTATTTGATGATGGGTACTTATCGAAAAATTTACCGAAAATCTAGATTAAAAGAACTTGAGCAAACTTTCATAATTAGTATCATTGGTGTTTTAATCATCTTCTTTGCATTAATTCTGGATGATGTAATTATTACTTATAAAAATTATTACCAATCTTTTCTGGTACTCTTTTCTTTACATTTTTTTTTCACATATCTATTCAGATTAATTATCACGTCTCAAACAGCTTATAAAATTCATCATAAAATTTTAGGATTTAATACTGTTATTGTTGGGAGTGGTGAAAATGCACTAAAAACTTTTCGAGAGATTGAAAATCAAGTTGAATCTTCTGGAAATAAATTTATCGGTTTTGTTAGTGTTAATGGAAATAATCAATCATTAATGAGCAATCATTTACCTTATTTGAATAATTACAAATCCTTGAAAAACATTATTAAAGAGTTAGGTATTGAAGAAGTAGTTATTGCAATTGAAGAATCTGAACATAAAATGATTGAAAGCATCATTACTGCTCTCGAAGATAGTGATGTTGTAATTAAAATAATACCTGATATACAGGATATTTTATTGGGTTCTGTAAAAATGAGTTCAATATTTCAAGCTCCATTGATATTGATTTCACCAGATTTAATGCCTGCGTGGCAACAATCATTAAAGCGAATTATTGATGTTGCTTTCTCTGTATTGATGCTGATACTTCTAGCACCTGTTTATATTGTTACGGCACTTATCATAAAATCATCGTCAAAAGGACCTATTTTTTATTCTCATGAGCGTATCGGTTTAAAAGGTAAACCTTTTCTGATGTATAAGTTTCGTTCAATGTACATCAATGCTGAAAACGGGACACCTTTGTTATCATGCAAAAGCGATCCCCGTATAACTAATTTTGGCAGATTTATGCGAAAAGTAAGACTAGATGAAATTCCTCAGTTTTACAATGTACTGAAAGGCAATATGTCATTAGTTGGACCACGCCCCGAAAGACAATATTTTATCAACGAAATCATGAAGAAATCACCGCATTATCGCTTGCTTCACAAAGTTAAGCCAGGTATTACATCATGGGGTCAAGTAAAATTTGGCTATGCCGAAAATGTGGAAGAAATGACAGAAAGACTAAAATATGACTTGCTTTATATTGAAAACATGTCTTTAGCTACTGATTTCAAAATACTTTTATACACTTTCATCATTATAATTCAAGGTCGGGGAAAGTAAAAAAACACAATCTCTTTTTTTTTTATATTTCCTTGAAATTCCACTAATTTATTTATTGTTATAACTACTCTATCCTTAATACTTTTTAATAAAGTTGTCTCAAAGTGCAAACAATAATCCCTTAAACTCAAAAAACAAATAGACGTATTTTAGTGTTATTAATTTACAATAGATTGTTAATAAGAAAATAATAGATAATGTATTATCTATAAAACATTGTATAAATTTGCTATAATAAAATAATTATATGAAGAAAATTATCACTTATAATGTCAATGGTATTAGATCGGCTATGTCTAAAGGTTGGCTTGATTGGGTAAAAATTGTGAATCCCGATATTATTTGTTTACAAGAACTTAAAGCTCAGGGCGACCAATTGCCTTTGCTTGAATTTCAGGAAGCGGGCTATTCTTGCTATTATCATACTGCAGTGAAAAAAGGTTATAGCGGTGTTGCAATACTTACTAAGCAAATTCCTGATAAAGTAGTTTATGGCATTGGAATTCAGAAATATGACGATGAAGGTAGGTATATTCGTGCCGATTTTGGTGACGTTTCAGTCGTTAGTGCCTATCATCCATCAGGAAGTAGTGGCGAAGTACGTCAAGGGTTTAAAATGATATGGTTAAACGATTTTCATGAACATATTAATGAACTAAGAAAAGAAAGACCCAATTTAATTCTGGCTGGTGATTATAACATCTGCCACAAACCTATTGATATTCATGATCCTATCCGTAATGCAACAAGTTCAGGCTTTTTACCAGAAGAACGCGAATGGATAGGTGGTTTTATTAACAATGGTTTTGTAGATGCGTTTAGAGCCTTTAACAATGAACCTCATCAATATACTTGGTGGAGTTTTCGCACAAAAGCAAGAGACAGAAATTTAGGCTGGCGTATTGATTATTTTATGGTGAGTGATAGTATGAAAGATAAAATGAAACGTTCGGTTATCTTAGCAGATGCGGTACATTCAGATCATTGCCCTGTATTGTTGGAAATTGATTTTTAATTAAAAGAGCGCCTAAAGTACTTGGAATACTTAAAGTTAAGGGTTTAATACAGTGAAAATTATCAAAATGTTCCATTTAAAAAACACTTAGTAATTAGCTTTTCAAAAAAAATTACATAAATATCAATAAATTTTTAAAATCAAACAGATGAAAAAAATAAATTTTAATTTTATAATTTTTGTATTGATAATTTTTTCTTCCGTATCCTGTGTTACTCAAAAACGATACACCGATTTGGAAACGAAATACAAAAAATGCAATGATGATTTAACAAGCATAGAAAAATCAAAAAATGATATTGCTGTTCAAAATACTGAGCTTACTGCCGAAGTTGAAAAAATGAAAAAGCAAAAATTTGATATGGATGCAGAATCATCACAGTTGAAAGATAATTATGATAAATTGCAAACAGAACAGTCCATTTTATCAACTGATTATACTGCCATACAACAAAAGTATAACAAATTACTTAGTGGCAACCGAGCAGAAACCATGGAAATAATGGAAGATTTGCAGAAAACACAAGCCGATTTACTTAAAAAAGAAGCCGATCTCAAAAAAACCGAAGCTGATATGCAAAAAATGCAAAATCAACTAAATGAGAAAAAAAACAATTTAGACTCTTTGTCGGCATTAATGGATGTAAAAGAAAAGAAATTGAACGAACTTCAAACTATTCTTGATAATAAAGACAAACAAGTTGCTGATTTGAAAAATAAAATCACTACTGCTTTATTGGGATTCAAAGACAAAGGACTTACCATAGAAACCCGTAATGGGAAAGTATATGTTTCGATGGACGAAAAACTTCTATTTGCCTCGGGAAGTTGGAATGTTGCTGAAGAAGGTAAAAATGCGTTGAAAAGCGTTGCAAAAGTGTTGGAAACAAATACTGACATCAATGTAATGATAGAAGGACATACCGATAATGTGCCTTACAATGGTGTAGGACAAGTAAAAGATAACTGGGATTTGAGTGTATTGAGAGCTACTGCCATTGTAAAAATTTTACTTGAAAATAAAGGCATAGATGCTAAACGAATTGCTGCTTCGGGTCGTAGTCAGTATTTACCTATTGAAACCGCTGATACCAAAGAAGCTCGTGCGAGAAATCGCCGAACAGAAATTATTCTTACTCCAAAATTAGATGAACTTTTGAAAGTGCTGGATAATAATTAAAATGTCTAATCTTTTTATGAACAAATAGAGTTTATTCTTGTTAATTCCTAAGAATTTAACTCAAAAAATAATTCAAAAATTTATAAAACAAAAAATTAAAGAAAAATGACAAGAAATTCAGGCGTAACAACATTTATGGGTAACCCATTAACATTGTTGGGAAATATGGTAAAAGTTGGCGATAAAGCTTATGATTTTACTGCTATTGGCGAAGGTTTAAGACCTGTTAAATTAAGCGATTATGATGGAAAAGTAAGAATCATTTCTTTGGTTCCTTCTGTTGACACTGGCGTTTGTGCCGCACAAACCCGTAAATTCAATGTAGAAGCTGCTAATTTAGGCGATATCGTTATATTAACTATTTCCTGCGATTTACCATTTGCATTGGGTCGTTTTTGTGCTGCAGAAGGTATTGATAAAGTAATTACATTGTCAGATCACAAAGATACTGACTTTGGTTTAAACTATGGTTTTTTGATTGAAGAACTTCGTTTACTGAACCGTGGTATAGTAATCGTTGATAAACAAGGTATGGTTGCTTATGTGGAATACGTTAAAGAAAACACTGAACATCCAGACTATGAAAAAGCCATCGGTGAAGCAAAAAAAATAATATAATTGTGTGTTTTTGTTGTTTTTATGTAAAAAAAGCCAGATTATTAATAATCTGGCTTTTTTATTTTCAATTAGAAATAATCTACTATCCGTTTAAAGTAAATTGTATAGGTAAATTAAACTGAACACGAACAGATTTTCCTCTTTGCTTACCTGGAGTCCATTTTGGCATAGCTTTTACAACTCGAATAGCTTCTTCGTCGCAACCGCCACCGATACCTCTTAAAATTTTAACATCGGTAACATTCCCATTTTTTTCAACAACAAAAGTAACGTAAACTTTACCCTGAATACCACTTTCTCTTGCCATTGAAGGATATTTCATATTACTTTGTAAAAATTGAATTCTTGCTTCATCTCCGCCAGGGAAACCTGGGTTTTCTTCAACAACGGTAAAAATTTCAGTTTCTTCAACTTCTTTTTCTTCAACTGCTGGGGCTTTATACTCTTCAACAACTGTTTTTTCATCAGATTCAGCATTGATACTTACCTCATTTTCAATTTTTGCATCGTTTTCAACAATTTCAAGAACTGTAGTCTGTTGTTGAGGGGGAGGAGGAGGTGGTGGTGTATTTTGCTGAGTTTGCATAACCACTTCTTCTAATACTTCTGCAGCTTGGCGAGAATTTTTATCATTAGCTACTTTATCATAAGATTTCCATTCAAATGCAAGTAAAGTTAATCCTAATGTAACAACCAAGCCTATTTGAAAAAAAATAGCTTTCTTATTTTCAAGATCAGCTTTTTCTGATTTTTTTTGTTCCATATAATTGGATTTAAAGTGTTTGTAAAATTATTGTGTATAAAATAATCAAGGTGCTAAATTATAAAATAAAATTTATATTATGTAATTATTTTTTACTTTTTTATGTAACGCAGTTTTATGAAAAATATTTTATTTTAAAATCCTAACATTGAATATTGATTGTGCAAGATATCTAACGATTTAACAGTCAAATCCATTTTGTTTGTATATCTGTTGTATCTGGCAGAAAAAACACCAATACCGTTATTTACGTTTGAATATTCGGGGCGTACCTGAACAATGCTATTAGAAGCCTCATTTACTTCTATGTAAGTGCTTAAATCATCACCAGCAACACTAACAACAAAATCTATTTTACCCATTTTACGAGTAATGGGGTTTGCAATTGTTGACCACGTTAAATTATTTTTTAAAGATTCATAAAAAGTAAGTCCAGGATATTCTAAAACCATTTCGATTCCCCCATCAAAAGTTGTTCTTGTTTGGGTACTAAGTGGAACTTTCAGAAGTTTTGGTTCATCAATTACTATACCTTTGCTTTCAAAATAGTTGATATACATGGTAATACTATATCTTTTACCTCCTGCTGCCGACATCCATTCAACTTTTGACTTACCTGTAGTTGTTGCAGGAAAATCAATAGTGGTTTGACCAGATGAAGGTCTAATTATGTTAAATTCATTAACCAAAGTTGTTTGGGCATTAATAATCTTCCCTGTTTTTTTGTTTTTAATAGTTAACTTATATATTCTGTCTTCTTTTAACTGATTAAGAGTATTGCATTTATATAGAACTTGTTTTGGGGCATAAAATAATCCTGATTCTTTATTATAAATTGTTGTAGTATCAAAATAAAAAGTATTAGCTACACTTCCATTTAGCATTTCTTCCATTATCACGCTCAAATCAGTTCCATAGCTGCTAAAATCTTCGTTTTGAGCCATAACATATGCACTTTCATCGCCCAAAAAAGCTTTGTTAATTTTAAGATAGGTAAAAGTATCATTTTGATTAAGTACACCATAAACTACGGTAATGTCTTTGTATTCTGCATTTGGGTTAAAATCTGTTTCGCATGCAGATAAAAATATAGCAAAAATTGCTATTATTATAAAGCTATGATATTTAGACATGAAGATTAAATTTTAGAATAGAATACAAAAATAGATAAAAATTAGATTAGAAACCAATTTTATTCTGCTGTTTAACAATTAATGTGAAATTTTAACCTCCACTAACTAAATGCAAAACAACTACATTGTCGCCATCTTTTACAATGGTAGTTTCGTAATCCTGCTTTTTAATAACTTGTTCATTAACTTTAATTACAAGCATTTTAAATATGAAATTTTTCAAGATAAGTAGTTGTGAAATACTAATTTCTTTTCCATCAAAAGTTTCAGGAGTATTATTGAGTATAATATTCATTTTAATGATTTTTTTAGTTTAACAATAGCTCTACTACCTGATTTGCCTGCATATTAGCTACTATACCAACTCTTGGAGCAAGCGGAGGAGCGTTTTCAGATATTTCTGTAGATAAATCGCCGCAAATGTATAGCTTATCGTAATTAATAGTTTTAATTGTATTGTTATTGCCCCACCCCGCCATACCAGATCCTGAAACAATATATTTTTCAGGCAATTCGCTTAAAACAGTTTCAATTAGCATCTTTTTCATTTCAGCTAAATCAAAAGCTTCTACAATAACATCACAATTCTTAAAAAGTTGAGAAATGTTATCAGGAGATAACTTAATGCAATGTTTTTTAACGACAACATCTGTATTTACACGTTCTATGTTGATTTTCAATGCATCTACTTTATACTTCCCCAATTGTTCAATAAAAAAATACTGACGATTGAGATTGCTTTGTATAATTACATCAAAATCAACAATAATAAGTTTTCCAATACCAATGCGAGCCAATGCTATGGCACAATTTGAACCCAAACCACCACAACCAGCAATACCAACAGTTTTCCCTTTTAATGACTCAAGTAACATGTTCTAATTTTTAATAGTTGCAAAGATAAAAAAAGTCTCTATAAAATTACAGAGACCTTTTAATCTTAAATAGTGTAGTAAAAACAATTATTTTTCTGTAGAAGTTTCTATTGAAAACAACTCAACTTCAAATATTAAAGTAGATCCAGGAGGTATTTTTCCTGCTTCTCTATCGCCATAAGCTAAATTAGATGGAATATAGAAAATGTATTTTGAACCTGGGGTCATTAACTGAACACCTTCTGTCCAACCCGGAATTACTTGATTTAATCCGAATGAAATAGGCTCACCTCTTTCAACTGAAGAATCAAAAACAGTTCCATCAATCAAGGTACCGTGGTAATGAACTTTAACTTTATCAGTAGCTTTTGGATGTTCACCAACGCCTTCTTTTATTACTTTATATTGCAAGCCACTTGGTAATTCTTTAACACCTTCAGCTGTTTTGTTTTTAGCTAAAAATTCTGTACCTGCTTTTTTGGCACCTTCTGATTTTTTAGCTTTTTCTTTTTCTTGTTTTTTCATTCTTTCTTGTTGCCATTTACCCAATACTTCGTCTTTTTTTTGTTTGCTAACAACAAGAGTATCCATATTTTTAACTGCATCTTCAATTCCTTTAAATAGCAATTCTGGCTTAAATTGAATAGAATTACTTACTAAATTATGACCAATATCAGCACCAATCAAGTAACTAATTGAATCAGAAGCTGAAGTAAGTTTAATTGTTTGTGTTTTTTGAGCTGACACACTAATGGTAAACAAGATTACCAAAGCTGAAATTGAAAAATTGTATTTCTTCATTTTTTAAGGTTTTTAAATTATTCGACAAATATAAGGGAATTTATTTTCTTATAAAAAAATTAGCAATTAGATTTAACAATATTTAATAGATTTTGGATTATTTTTTAAAAATGATGCTAAAAATGAGTAATTTTGCAGTTCGATTTCATGGGGCTGACCGGTTTTGACAGCAAGAAAGTGGGGTTGTAAGCATGCCGAGTGTGGTAAATATGACTCGTTAATCTCAAGTTACACAGCCAATAAACGGCGAAAACAATTCTTACGCTTTAGCAGCTTAATCTAGGATTAGGTAGCTATTTGCTCCCCAAAAAGCTTTGACTAACGGCGTTTTGAACGGAGCATCATAAATGTTGGTATAGCTTTTGCAAGGCTCTGGTGCAAAAGCGAAATAAAAGAGATACGGCATTTATAGGTTGGTTTTTTACCGGTAAACTGCCCGACAATCAATAAAAAACTAAGCATGTAGAAAGCAGTTTTGCTGCTTGTTTGGACCAGGGTTCGACTCCCTGCAGTTCCACAACAAAGGCTTGTAAATGAAATATTTACAAGCCTTTTAGTTTTTATATAAAAAACATTGCTACGCCAATAACACTAATAATAGCTCCAATAATTTCTTTGGTGCTTACTTTTTGTTTCATTATCATAATTGCTGGAGGAATAATTAAGATAGGTACAATAGACATAATTGTAGAAGCTATACCAGCATTGGCATGTTGCACTGCATACAATGAAAACGAAACGCCTAAAAATGGCCCAAAAACAGAACCTATTCCTATTCGTTTCATTGCTTTTGTATTTTTAAAAGCAGCTCCAACATTACTCCATTTTTTCCATAATGTAATTACAAGAGCAAAACCTATAATACCTGTAATAATACGGATTTGGGTTGCTGCAAAAGCATTATAGCTTCCCATTCCTACTTTGCTGAAAACCAAACCTATAGCTTGCCCGACGGCTCCTAAAAAAGCAAAGAGCAATCCTCGAATAGAATGAGTGACTGAAAATAATTTTTGTCCACTTTTTCGGGTTAATATTACCAATGATATTCCGGTTAAGGTAAGCCCCATTCCCAGCAAATTAAATGGAGTAAGAGTTTCTCCGAGCATAAGCCAACTAATAAAAGCGGTCATTGGTGGAACCAGCGTCATAATTAACATGGCAATACGAGAGCCTATGATTGTGTAAGATTCAAAAAGAAACAAGTCACCTAATACAAAACCAATAAAACCTGATATAGAAAGCCATAGCCAAGCTTTTGCAGAAGCATCTATAGGAAGCCACATTCCTCGTGTTAAAAACGAAAAAATACTAAGGTAAACAATGGCAAGCATCAATCGTATAAGATTAACGGCAATAGAACCCACTTTTAAACTTGCTGATTCAAAAGCCAAAGCTGTGGCTGTCCAGCAAAATGCTGTAAAAAGTGCTGCAAATTCTCCTATATGTGATTGAAACATGTTGTTAAGGTTAAAGTAGAAAGTTTTAAGTAAAAAGATTGAAGTAAATTAATTATCTGATTTTTAAAATACCACATCATCAAATTTAATAACGGTAGCAGCTTACCAAATGGTCGTTTACCAAACCTGCCGCTTGCATAAAAGCATAACAAATAGTGCTTCCAACAAATTTAAACCCTCGTTTCATCATATCTTTACTCATAGCATCCGATTCCAAAGTTTTGGCAGGTATATCGATGAGTTTTTCCCATCTATTTTTAATGGTTTTATGATTTACAAATTGCCAAATATAGTTATCAAAGTTTCCAAATTCATTTTGCACTTTTATAAAAGCTTGAGCATTGGTAACCGCAGCATTTATCTTTAATTTGTTACGAATGATACCTTGGTCCTGAATTAATGACTCTATTTTGACCTCATCGTATAATGCAATTTTATGGTAATCAAAGTTATCGAAAGCAATTCGGAAATTTTCACGTTTGTGGAGGATGGTTTTCCAACTCAAGCCTGCCTGAAAAGCATCTAACAATAAGTACTCAAAGAGTTTTGTATCATCATGCACAGGAAAACCCCACTCTTCATCGTGATAGGCATTCATTAATACATCATTTTGAGTCCAATTGCAACGTTGTTTATCCATTTGTAAAGGTTAAAGTAAAAAGGCTAAAGTAAAAATAAAACTCTAAGTATGAATCCTAAAGAAAGCATTGCATTACATTTTCAAAGCACAAAATTCCATTAACTATTTCACAACTTTCAATGCTTCGGTAGTAGATTCCAGCATAGGTTGTATTGAAATATCTTTCCCAACAGCATTTCTCATCCAAATCTGAGGAATTAATTTTCCACTGGTGTACATTCTCATTACTTCTTCAGCAAAATTTTTGCTTTCTATCTGTTTTTCAATTTGGAAATCAATTAAATGTCCGATCGGATATGCTGATAAATAAAGAGGTGCGTCTATCATGTGCGAATAAATAGCTAAAATTGGCTGATCTTTTACACCAAAAACAGCTGCGTAATATTTATTCCAAACTTCTTTTGAAATGTTTATTACAGTTTCCTTTAATTGTGCAGGCGAAGCATCTGGATGTTGATACAACCATTTCCACACATTCATATCAACCAATGAAACGCCCATAATTTCATAACATGCCCAAAAGTTATCTAAAGCAGCCGTATGCTTTTTGTTTGCATCTTCATTTTTAATTCCTAATAATTCCAAATCTCTTTTCTGGAAAATAAAAGCCAATGCTTCGGTAAAAGCTGTATTGGGAACGCCATTCATTATGTAATAATCAATCTTTTGCAATGATAAGGTTTGTTCAACATTATGACCAAATTCATGAACGGCAATATTGTAACCTTTGTAATTCATACCATCAGCACTTATACGTGTACGTAAACGAGCTTTGTCGGACTTCATTTGAGCACCCCATGCATGACCAGCTCCTCTTGAAGCATCCACTTTGATTTTTGATGTAATGAATTGAGCATTTTCTGTTGTAAAACCAAGTTTCAATAAAATGTTTGGTAAATCATTTTCAAATGCTTCACGAGTTGGATATTTGGCTTTGGTTTTTGCTGTTAATTCATCTTCGTTTATAGTGCTACGAGCTTTAAATCCGTCGTACCAAATATCAAAAGGTTGTAACTTTCTGCCTAATCTTTTACTAATTAAAGTTGCAACTTGCTTAACCTGTGGTGAAGAAATAAATTCTATAAATAAATTTTCAACATCTTCTTGTGGAATTTCCATACCCTGATCAAATGCACGTTGTATAAAAGTTGGATATTGAGGACTAAAGGCATCAACAGCTTTTAAAGCTTTAAAATTATTAAGTAATTGTAAATAACGAGTATCAGGTTCTGGTTTTACAGCTATTTCTTTATTGTTTTCAAAAACTTTATTGGTATAAGGATTCCATTGAACTTTATTATTGTTGATTACATTTGATGGAATATCCTGATAAATGATGTGTTTCATCACTTCATAAATCATTTGTTGCTTTTCGAAACCCGTTTTAGAATAATTCGATTTTAATTCATCACGTAAACCCCAATGGGTAATCAATTTCATTTCTTTTGAGAATAAACTTTTCCCTTTATTATCTAACAAAAAACCCATCATAATATTATAGTCGGAAATATATGTTTCTGAAGAAGTTGAAGCATCTGCCACTTTTAATAATAACTCAGCAGGAACACGAGAAGTAAATAAATCACCAATACGCGCATAAGCCCATTGCTGACGAGTCCATGTTCTGCCCAATTCCGTTTTTTCTTTTAACGAATAGAATGGGAAATTTAATAAAGTTATAAAAGCAACTTTATTATTAAACATATCATCATTAAAATGAGCAGAAGCATCATAAGCTCCAAATATATCATCAACAGGAAGCAATTTCCCCATATCAAGATGAAGTGGAAATTTTAAATCAACACTTATTTTATTATAGTTGCCCATTAATATTTCGAGATTAGTTGATATTTTCTGAAAAACAAGTTCTAACTCTATGGCATCATTTATAAAATTGTCATTACAAAAAATTTCAAAATCTTTAGGGCTGCCATCTTTTAAAGTCCAAAAAGCAGCAGCTTGTTGCACTCCTTTTGAAATGCGGTACTTATTTTTTTCTCCATATTTATTTACCAAAGATTGAGTGGTGTTTTTAATGGTTGCTTGAGCAATAACATTCATAGTTTGGGCTTTACTTGTAAATGAACTTACAATGGTTAAGACAATTAATAAAAGGGCAATGTTTTTTTTCATGATAATACTTTTAGGAATTCATATAAGCAAAGTTAACAAGAGTTTTTTGAATAACAATGCTTTATTAATGTTAAAAAACTATATGATCTAAGTGTTGAATTTTAAAATTGATGTTTGAAAAAGACAATTTACATTGTAAAAAAATCATAAGTTTGCAAATATATATGGAAGCAAAAAAAATTATAAATCGTTTGTTTGTTTGGAGGCTAAGACATATTAGCAATCAACGCTTTATATTAATCTTAAGTCTTTTAATTGGATTACTAAGTGGTTTGGCAGCTGTAATATTAAAAAATACAGTTCATTATACTCATTATTTTTTAACTGTCAATTTTAATATTGATAGAGAAAATTATTGGTATTTAGCCTATCCTGCAACAGGAATTTTATTAACAGTGCTCTACATCAAATTTTTCGTAAAAGATAAGATTGGTCATGGTGTGAGTAGAGTTTTGTATGCAATCAGCAAAAACGGAGGAAGACTTAAAAGCCATAATAATTATTCTTCTATGATTGCCAGCACATTAACAGTAGCTTTTGGTGGTTCTGTTGGATTAGAGGCTCCAATAGTGGCAACAGGAAGTTCAATAGGCTCATCTTTAGGACAGCTTTTTAGGCTAAATTATAAAACAACTGTTCTTTTAATTGGTTGTGGTGCTGCAGGTGCTATTGCAGGCATTTTCAAGGCGCCAATTGCTGGTATTGTGTTTGTAATAGAAGTTTTAATGCTTGATTTTATTGCAATAAACCTAATTCCTCTACTAATTTCGGCAATAACGGCTTCATCGCTTTCCTACTTTTTAATGGGAAAAGGTGTTTTATTTGCTTTTGATGTAACCACTCCATTTTTCTTAAAAAACATTCCTTTTTATATCATTCTTGGTATTTTCTGTGGTTTTGTATCCCTTTATTTTACAAAAATATCAATGAAAATTGAGGAGATATTTAAGAAAATAAAAAATCAATATTCAAAAATAATCATTGGTGGTGCTATTTTGGGCATTCTAATATTTATTTTCCCCTCTTTATATGGAGAAGGCTATGATGTTCTGAAAATGATGCTGCACGGAAAAGGTGATGAATTACTACAAACAAGTTTCTTTTACTTTCTTAAAAATGATGTTTGGCTATTTTCAGGAGCTTTACTTGCAATTTTGTTTTTCAAAGTAGTTGCAATGGCTGTAACAAATGGAAGTGGTGGTGTAGGCGGAATATTTGCCCCTTCATTGTTTATGGGAGGAATTACAGGCTTTTTTGTAGCCAGAACGCTTAATATTATTGGTATTGCTAATGTTTCAGAAATTAATTTTGCATTGGTAGGAATGGCAGGTATTATGTCAGGTGTAATGCACTCTCCACTAACTGCAATTTTTTTAATTGCCGAAATAACAGGTGGTTATCAGTTATTTACACCATTAATTATTACTTCTACCATTTCATATTTAACCATTTCCAATTGGGAACCTCATTCAATTTATACCAAAAGGCTGGCGCAAAGGGGTGAGTTAATTACACATGATAAAGATAAGGCTGTATTAACTTTAATGAAAATTGACAAATTGTTGGAAACTAATTTTTGTTCAGTCTTTCCTGAAGCAAATTTAAAAGATTTAGTTGAAATTATTTCCAGATCAAATAGAAATATATTTCCTGTAATAGATAAAGAAAATAATTTTATAGGGGTTGTAGTGTTAGATGATATAAGGCATTTGATTTTTGATACTGAAATTTACATGCAAACATTTGTAAAAGATTTGATGATAATTCCACCCTTTATTGTTGATTATTTCGATTCGATGGAAAATATTGCACATAAATTCAACGAATCAGGAAATTATAATTTACCAGTAACAAAAGAAGGTAAATATGTTGGTTTTGTTTCAAGAGCCAATATTTTTTCAGCTTATCGCAAAATGCTCAAACATTTTTCTGATGACTAATAGCAGAAAAGCGATTTTATTGCTAAATAGATAAAATCGCTTTTCCAATTATATAAAATGTCAAATTTTATTAGGGCAAATTATTCAGATATATTCTATCTGCATCTGTTAAACCACCATGATCCGTAATATTCCAAATAATAGATTGAACTTGTGAACCTTGATCCAGTTTCTTTTTATTTTTCAAAATATCCACCATCGTCCATAAATCGTTATGAAGTGTAGTTCCTAACATTTTATATTTTGTGTTATTTGGCGTATGTTTATGTAGATTAGTACAATAAGTTCTAACATAGCACAAAACACTGTCATTGCCAGGAATAATAAGTGTATCGGGTTGAACTGTAGTTCCTGTTTGTGTGGTTGTATCTTCGGGTAAAAACATAAGCCCACCTGGAATAATAAATGTAGTAGGTAGAGGACTCTTATTGAAAAATTTCATATAAAATTGTACAAGCGATCCTGACCCAATTGAAACAGAAGTGGTTTTGGGATTAAAAATAAAGTCCTCAATATTTTGATTTTCTTTATTAAAGCCAGTAGATTTGAATGAAGCACTTTGAATTTGACCAAGCAAAACAATATTTGATGGTAAAACAAAAGGTTTACAAACAGGTGTTCCTGGTGAACTTCCAAGTCCTGCTGGATAATTTCCGACAGGAACAGTCACTACTGCAGGAGCAGGAGCAGAAGGATATGTTGGATTTACATCCTTTTTACAAGCATTCAATACAATAGCAGAAATGGCTACCAACATAATAGAAAAAATAACGCTTTTTGTTTTCATTTTTTAAAATTTTATGAATAAAATATTTTACAATTAATAAGAAGACAATTTTTTTAATATAAAAGTTGCTTACAAATGTACAATATATAAAATCAAAAACTAATTATTGATGTTTTTTCTGCAAAAAATGTTGAATACTTTTTATATATAATTGGATATATGTATTTTATACAATTTTAAATAATTTAGTGAAATAGAGATGAATATCAACATAATTAATGTTACAATAAATAGATATTCTACTTCTTATATTGCTAATTATTCTTCGGTATTTATTCTGTTTTTAAGTTCAGCCATTTCAGTTTCCAGCTTTTCTATCTCACGAGTTTTCTTTTCGATACTACTTTTTGCTGAGATAATTCTTGCCTCAATACCTGTTTTAGCAGTGCTATCTTTACCTGAAGAAATAAGAATATCCAGATGGTCTTCCAGTTCTGAAAGGTTGTCGAGGTCTCGCTCTATATCTGCTTTTAGCTGATGAATTTCTGTATTTGTTTCTGCAAGTTTGTATTGCATTCTTACTTCCCAGTTTTTTTTCTTAGTATGAAAATACTCATCCACACGAGTATTTAATATTTCAAACGCAGTTTGAAGACGAGCATATAATTCTTCTCGCTCTTCTTTTATCAATTTAATGCCTTTAAATTCCGATTGAATTTTTTTAAGGAATTCTCTGGTATCTTTGTACTCGTGTGTTTCTTCAGCTTGAGCAAGTCCTTTACTTACTAATGTTTTCAAACGCTTGTAATTTTCAGAAGCCTCTCTGGTATAAGAATTTCTATCTTCATCTTGTCGAAGATTTAGTTTTTCAAAAGCTTGTTGTAAAATAGCTTGCAATTCTATTCTTTGTTCTCGCAATAAACTCGATTCTCTTATTTGAGCTTGTAAATCTTTAAGTTGTTCACGTATAGTTTTAAAATCCATTGACAACACTGATTGGCTCATTACTTCATCTACCTTTGGCTTAAATTCATCGTATTGGCTTTGAGCAAGTGTTAGATTTTTTTCGGTTTCTTCCTCTTTACGAAGATTAATAATGGTAAATGCTTCCTGAATTTTCGCATATAATTCATCCTTTTGTTCTCTACTCAATTTAGCATCCCTCAAATTGGCCTGAACTTGAATCAATGTGTCTTTTGCAGCCCTAGTGTCTTCTGTATGAATAGAAAATGACACAGCTTCTTCAACACTTTTTTTTAGCTCATCATAGTTTTGGGCTATTTCTGTTGCAAAACTTGAAGTTTCGGAATTTTGTTTCTCTTTCAACGTATTAAAAGCACCCTGTAAGCTTGCATACAATGTTTCCCTGTGCTCGCGTTGCAATTTGGCTCCTTTAAACAGCGACTGAACTTCTATTAAGAAACCCCAACATTCTTTGGTGTCCTGTGAGTTATGAGCCATAAAAACAGCTTCTTCCACTTTATTTTTGATAATAAAATAATTAGATGCAGCTTCATTTTCAAAGATTATGCGCTCGTCACTTATTTTTTGATTGATATCGGCAAAACTAAGCTGAAGTCTATTATAAAGCTCTTCTCGGTCTTCACGATGCAATTTTAAACCTTTAAAACAATTCTGTATTTCTATTAAAAAACCTTTGGCTTCGCGTAAATCAGATGTTTTTCCTACTTTGACTAATGTTTGCTCAAGTTTGTTTTTCAATTCTTTATAATTTTTCAAACTTTCATCGTCGTGCATTCTAAGGTTTTCCATAATAACATATGTTTTCTTTCTAAAATCCAATTGGTTCTAATTATGCAAAAGTAAGAAATTTATAAATACTTCAAATATTTATAAATTTGATATTTCCCTCTTAAATCTTGACAATTACATATAATACATATTGAAAATTTATTATTGTATTTCTTTTTATTAAGACAGATTTAAGATAATAAATATATTAACTTTGGCAGGTTTTATATTCAGAATCATTTTTATCATTGAAGATTATTAACCCTAAAAAAACAACTTAAAAATGAAAAAAATAATTATATTTTTTATCACAACAATTTTGCTAACGAACATAACTTTTAGCCAAACTCCTGAAGTGGAAAAAACGCTTCGTTTAAAACCTTCCGATACAGTGAGTGGATGGAAAAGAGGTGGTGTTATTAGGCTTAGTTTTTCACAAGCATCTTTTACAAATTGGGCTGCAGGTGGACAAAATTCTATTTCCCTAAATGGACTTTTTAGTATGTTTGCGAATTATAAGAAAAATCATAATTCATGGGATAATATGCTGGATATTGGCTATGGATTTTTACAGCAAGGCAAAGATGGAAAAGTTATTAAAACAGATGATAAAATAGATTTTACATCTAAATATGGTAGAGCAGCCTCAAAAAATTGGTATTATGCGGCATTATTTAATTTTAAAACACAAATGGCTCCAGGTTATAATTACCCCAACGATTCCATTAAAATTTCAAATATATTTGCACCAGCATATTTATTACTCGCTTTAGGAATGGATTTTAAGCCTAATGACCACTTTTCTGCATTTTTATCACCTTTAAATTTAAAGAACACTTTTGTAAACAATACAATTCTTGCTGATGCTGGAGCTTTTGGAGTTGATAAAGCAACGTATGATGCAACAGGAACATTGATTGCACATGGCAAGAAATTCAAAAGTGAATTTGGTGGATATGTTAGACTTGTTTATCAAACTGCATTTTTCGAAGATAAAAGTGTTTCATTATTGACAAAATTGGATCTATTTTCAAACTATATGCATAATCCGCAAAATGTTGATGTAAGCTGGGAAACTATAATAGGTTTCAAAGTAAATAAATATATTTCAGCAACCATTACCACACAATTGGTTTATGATGATGACATAAAAATTGGAATAGATAAAAATGGGGATGGAGTCATTGAAGCTTATGGACCCCGTACTCAATTTAAAGAAGTATTAGGAATTGGTTTTTCATATAATTTTTAATTTTTTATTACCCTTAAAAACAAACAATTATGAGTATGATGAAAGAGTTCAAGGAGTTTGCAATGAAAGGCAACCTAATTGACATGGCAGTTGCCTTTGTAATGGGTGCTGCTTTTGGAAAAGTAGTAAGTGGTTTTATTGATGGAATTGTAATGCCAATAGTAGGAAAAATAACCTCTGGCGTAGATTTCAATTCACTAAAATACATATTATCAGAAGCTAAACTCGACGCTTCAGGTAAAATTATTTCTGCTGAAGCCTCTATTAAATACGGAGCATTTATTACTATTTTTATTGATTTTATATTGGTTGCTTTCTTTATGTTTTTACTAATAAAGGCGATTAATAAATCAAAGAAAACACAGGCTGCTATAATTATTGAACCTCCTCCACCTACAGAAGAGCAAATATTGTTGAGAGAAATCCGCGACTTGTTGAAAAAGTAAAGATATAAAAATATAAAAGTTGTAATTGAATGAAAGTTATAGCAATAAACGGAAGTCCAAAAAAAGAAGGAAATACTTTTCATGCTTTGAGCATGGTAGGTGATGAAATTAAGGCAGCAGGTATTGAGTTTGAAATACTACATATTGGTCATAAACTGATACATGGTTGCACAGCTTGTGGCAATTGTAGCATTAACAAAGATGAAAAATGCATTATTGAAACCGATGATTTGAACCTATGGTTGCAAAAAATTAAACAGGCAGATGGTATAATTATTGGCTCTCCTGTTTACTATTCAGGAATAGCAGGAACTTTGAAATGTTTTTTAGATAGACTCTTTTATGTTTCTGGTGCAAATGGCAACCTGTTTCGCCAAAAAGTTGCTGCAGCTGTGGTTGCTGTTCGCAGATCTGGTGGTTCTGTTACTTTTGACAATCTTAATCATTATCTCACTTATAATGAAATGATTATTGCCACTTCTAATTATTGGAATGTTATACATGGACGAAGCCCAGGAGAGGTATGTCAGGACATTGAAGGAAGCCAGATTATGCGGGTGTTAGGAAAAAATGTAGCCTGGTTGTTGAAAATGAAAGAGGCTAGCTCAATTACGATTGAAGCTCCTAAATCTGAAAAGAAAGATTATATGCATTTTATCAGATAGTTTATTTAATTGAAAAAGTATGAATGAAATCCTAAAATCAACATTTATCCAAAATTGGAAAAAATATTTTGTCAATGCACCCTTACCCATTGCCTTATTTTTTAGCAATAACTTGCATCATGCTGAGCCTGCTAAAAAATTTCAGGCACATCATTGTATGATAGCCGATCTCACACTTGTATTAAAGGGTAAATCTCTGGCTTTTAATGCAGAGCATATTGGTTGCGGTGGCGGTTTAAAGTATTGTGGATTTGCAGACCAACTAAGACCTGGATTTGAATTTTTTCTTTCTTATGGAATTGAGGGGAAAATAGAAGGAGAACGCTATAAAAAAAATCCAGAAACTGTCTTGGAACTTATGAGAAACACATCAATTTTAAAAGCTTCCGCAAGCTGGCTCATCGCTAAGCCTTTTGAACTACTAGATGAGGAAGATTATCCTGAAATTATTCTTTTCTTTGCTACTCCTGACGTATTAGCCGGACTATTTACCCTTGCCAATTACGACCGAACCGATTTTTATGGAGTAAAAACGCCTTTTAGTGCAGGCTGTGGATCTGTCATACAGCACCCCTTGATTGAAAATCAAAAGGAAGAGCCCGATTGTATATTGGGTTTGTTTGATTCATCAGCCCGTCCTTACGTAAAAAAAAGACATCTTTCCTTTGCCATTCCTATGAAACGTTTTGAAACTATAGTTGGTTTCATGGATGAAAGTTTCCTTATTACTCAAACATGGGACTTAATAAATAAAAGAATTTCAAAAGAATCAAATACAAAGATTTAAAGTAATATTGTATTTCTCTGAAATTATTGCATATAAATGGAGTAACCCATTTAATATTAAAATTGAACTATAAAAAAGTTTGATAATAATATTTTAAAATATTTATACATAATCAAAAGATTTATACTATCTTTGCCGCTGATTTGGTATTGGTATTCAAATCTCACTTTTGAGTGAATATCAGCAGAGAAAAGATATTGAGGGGACTAAATGTCCCCTCTTTTATTACAAAAAAGTATGATTAGCAAACAAAAAATAGCCGATTTAATTGAAGAGCATCTTACAGGAACTGATAAGTTTTTGGTTGAATTCAGTGTTAGCCCCTTTAATCAAATCATCGTTTTTATTGATGGTGACAATGGTGTAACCATTACTGATTGTATCGCATTAAGTCGCAAAATCGAGTCAAATCTTGATCGTGAAACAGAAGATTTTGAATTGGATGTTTCCTCTGCCGGATTGGATTTAGGTTTGCGTGTAAATCGTCAATATATCAAAAATATTGGAAGAACTGTAGATGTTAAATTAAACGACAACACTAAACTTTGTGGCATTTTAAAAGCTGTTGACGATAAAAACATCACGTTGGAATTACTTCCATCAAAAAAGAAAAAGAAAACCGATGAAATTATTGATTTGAACAAAATTATTGATTTCAAGGATATTAAAGAAACAAAAGTTGTTATAACATTCAAATAAACTGATAACATTTTAAAAAATGAATTAAAATGGAGAATATTAATTTAGTAGAATCATTTTCTGAGTTTAAAGAATTTAAAAATATTGATCGTGAAACCATGATGCGTATTTTGGAAGACGTGTTTAGAAGCATGTTGATTAAAAAATATGGTCAAGATGATAATTACGACATTATTGTAAACATCGACAAAGGTGATTTGGAAATATGGCGTAACAGAGTAATAGTAGAAGATGGTATGTCGGAAGACGACAATTTAGAAATCGAATACTCTGAAGCTATAAAAATTGAACCCGATTTTGAAATAGGCGAAGAGGTTACCGAAGAAATAAAAATGAAAGATTTTGGAAGAAGAGAAATCTTAGCTATTCGTCAAAATTTGGTTTCTAAAATACAAGAATACGAAAAAAACAATGTATATAAAAAATATAGTGAAAAAATAGGTGAAATTGTCACAGGTGAAGTATATCAAGTGTGGAAGAAAGAAGTGATGGTGCTGGATGATGAAGGTATTGAATTATTATTGCCTAAATCAGAACAAATTCCATCTGATTTTTACAGAAAAGGAGATGCTATCCGTGCAGTTGTATTACAAGTAGAATTGCGTAATAATACACCTCATATTATCTTATCAAGAACTTCACCGGTTTTCTTAGAAAGATTATTTGAAGCCGAAGTACCAGAAGTTTATGATGGACTAATCACTATTAAAAACATTGTAAGAGTTCCAGGTGAAAAAGCTAAAATTGCAGTTGAATCATATGACGATCGTATTGATCCAGTAGGAGCTTGTGTGGGAATGAAAGGTAGTCGTATTCATGGTATTGTTAGAGAATTAAGAAACGAAAATATCGATGTAATTAATTTCACCAACAATCCTGAATTATACATTACCAGATCATTGAACCCTGCAAAAATATCATCCATCAAAATAGATGAAGAAACCAAAAGAGCCGATGTATTTATGAAACCCGATCAGGTTTCTTTAGCCATTGGAAAAGGTGGTTACAACATCAAACTTGCTGGAAAACTAACAGGTTACGAGATTGATGTTTATCGCGACACAGATTCTTATATAGAAGATGTTGATTTACAAGAATTTGCAGACGAAATTGATCAATGGATTATTGATGAATTAAAAAATATCGGTTGTGATACAGCCAGAAGTGTTCTCGACATAAGTGTAAAAGAATTGGTAAAACGTACTGATTTAGAAGAAGAGACGATTAATGAAGTTGTTAGAATATTGAAATCAGAATTTGAATAAATCCTTGAAAATACTAACATACCTTCAAAGCATAATAAATATAGGAACTGCAATATCAGGGAATAAAAATAAAAAAAAGATGGCAGAGGAAAATAAAAACATCCGATTGAGCAAAGCAGCAAAAGAATTCAACATAGGTATTTCTACTGTTGTTGATTTTCTTCTAAAGAAAGGGCATGCAGTGGAAAATAATCCAAATACAAAAATTTCGGATACCATGTATGAACTTTTGCTAAAAGAGTTTCAATCTGAAAAAAATGTAAAAGAAGAAGCCAAGAAAATTGGATTGGAATTTACAAACCGTCAAACTTTGTCTATTGAAACAATTGAGAAAGAGAAGCATAAACATGACGAAGAAGATTATCACGATACTCATGTAAAAAGTGCTATTCCTACTAATGATATAAAAAAGACAGAACCAATTGTTCCAAAAGAGGAAGAAATTGAACAACCTATTATTAATATCTCTCAACCTAAAATAGTTGTTGAACCAGTTGTTGAAATTCAAGACATTGTTGAAGAATCTGTAACTTTTATTAAAGAGGAAAAAGAACCAATAATTGAAATAGAAAAAGAAGAAATTATTGAACTGAAAGAAGAGCCTGTTGCTCCTGTTTTAGAGGAAATAACTGAAGAAATCATTCAATCAACAGAAGATAATATCCAACAAGAAATTGATTCTGAAAATAAAATAAAAATTGTTGGAATGCTTGATTTATCAAAAATAAATCTAAAAACTAAACCCGACAAAAAAACTAAGGCAGAAAAAGAGAAAGAAAAAGTAAAGAAAAAAGCAGATTTTAAAAACAAGCAAGAAGAACCACTTCAGGAAGAAATCGTTGAATTAAAAATTCCAATTGCAGAACCAGAAGAAATACAGGTTCAAGAAATAATAGAAGAAGTTGTTATAGATAAAGATGCAAAACAGGATAATTTTATTCAAACAAAATATACAAAATTAGAAGGTCCAAAAATTCAAGGAAAAATAGATCTTACTGAATTTAACAAACCTCAAATTAAAAAACAACCTGTTGCTTCATCTTCAGATAAACATACAGATAAGAAGAGACCTCGTATCAAAGAGAAAAATAAAGCAGTTGAGAATATCAATGCTTTAAATAAAAAGCCTGACGCACCTAAAACAGATGGTGTAAGACATAAAGTAAAAGAAGAAACCAAAGGTAAGAAGAAAAGCGAATTTAAAGTTACAAAAGCTGTTGTTGATGATAATGCAATTGAAAAGCAAATTAAAGAAACATTAGCACGCATGAACCCTTTGGGTAAATCGAAAACATCGAAATACCGTAGAGAAAAAAGAAGTCAGGTTAGCCAGCAATTTCAAGATGATCAACAAAAGCAACTTGAAGAAAAGAAAATCATTAAAGTTACTGAGTTTGTTACAGCTAATGAATTAGCCAGCATGATGGATGTACCGGTAACAAGTGTTATTTCTACTTGTATGTCTTTAGGTATGTTTGTTTCTATTAATCAACGTTTGGATGCCGAAGCACTTAATATTGTTGCTGATGAATTTGGTTACAAGGTTGACTTTGTTAGCGTTGAAGTATTGGATGCTATTAATATTTCTGAAGATACAGATAATGAAGAAGATTTACTTCCAAGAGCTCCTGTTGTTGCTGTAATGGGACACGTTGACCACGGTAAGACCTCTTTACTCGACTATATCAGACATTCAAATGTAATTGCAGGAGAAGCAGGAGGTATTACCCAACATATCGGTTCTTATGAAGTTAAATTGCCAAATGGTAAAAAAATAACGTTCTTAGACACACCTGGTCACGAAGCATTTACAGCAATGCGTGCTCGTGGAGCTAAAGTTACTGATGTTGCCATAATAGTGGTTGCAAGTGATGATAAAATAATGCCTCAAACCATTGAAGCTATTAATCATGCTCAAGCAGCAAATGTTCCTATTGTATTTGCTATCAACAAAATAGATAAAGACAATGCAAATCCTGAAAAAATAAAAGAAGGATTGGCTCAAATGAATATTTTAGTAGAAGATTGGGGTGGAAAATATCAAAGTCAGGAGATTTCTGCTAAAAAAGGTATTAATGTAGAACAATTACTCGAAAAAGTATTGTTAGAAGCTGAATTACTTGATTTAAAAGGAAATCCTAATAAAAAAGCTATCGGAACCGTTATTGAATCATCACTTGATAAAGGTCGTGGATATGTAGCAAAAATATTGGTTCAAGATGGAACAATAAAAATCGGAGATGTTGTATTAGCTGGTTCTACTTATGGAAAAGTAAAAGCAATGTATAACGAGCGAAATGTACTTGTCAAAACCGCCGGACCCTCCACTCCTGTTTTGTTATTGGGTTTAAACGGAGCTCCACAAGCTGGTGATAAATTTAATGTATTGACTGACGAACGTGAAGCAAAGGATATTTCCAGCAAACGTTTACAACTACAGCGTGAACAAGGCATCAGAACTCAGAAACACATTACATTGGATGAAATTGGTCGTCGTATTGCGATTGGCGATTTTAAACAACTAAATATTATTGTGAAAGGTGATGTGGATGGATCAGTTGAAGCATTAGCAGATTCGTTGCTAAAACTTTCAAATGCTGAAGTTCAGGTTCAGGTTATCCATAAATCAGTTGGTCAAATTACAGAATCTGATGTATTGTTAGCATCTGCTTCAGAAGCTATAATTATTGGCTTCCAAGTTCGACCTTCAATGAGTGCTCGTAAATTAGCTGAACAAGAACAGATAGATATTCGTTTATATTCAATTATTTATACAGCTATCAACGAAATCAAAGCAGCTATCGAAGGTATGCTTTCACCTGATATTGTTGAAAAAATTATTTGTAATATCGAAATTCGTGAAGTATTTAAAATTACCAAAGTTGGTACCATTGCAGGTTGCATGGTACTTGACGGGAAAATTACAAGAAACACTAAGATTAGAATTATTCGCGATGGTATTGTAGTATATACTGGTAGGTTAGGATCGTTGAAACGTTTTAAAGACGACGTAAAAGAAGTAAGTACTGGATTTGAATGCGGATTGAACATCGATAATTTCAATGATATTAAAGTCGGAGATATTGTAGAAGGTTACGAAGAAACCGAAGTAAAACGTAAACTGTAATAATCAGATTATAAAATAAAAAAAGCCGATTTTAAAATCGGCTTTTTTTTATTTATAGAAGTATACAGTAATTTATACTAATATTTAAACTCGCCATAAACAGATTTGATAGTAACAGATTTTTTTATGGCATTTTCACAATATCCAACAACTTTTGCATCAATTCCAAAGGATTTTGAAATTTCAATGATTTCCTCAGCGTATTCAGGTTGAATGTATATTTCCATACGATGTCCCATATTGAATACTTTATACATTTCATTCCAAGGAGTTTGAGATTGAGATTGAATCATTCTAAAAAGAGCAGGAGTTTCAAATAAATTATCTTTGATGATATGTAGATTTTCAACAAAATGAAGTATTTTTGTTTGTGCACCACCACTACAATGTATCAACCCATGAATATTTTGTTTATGAACTTCTAATATTTTTCTTATAACGGGAGCATAAGTACGTGTAGGAGACAATATCATTTTACCAGCATCAATACCTTTAATTTCAGTATTATCTGTGAGTGATAGATTTCCGGAATAAACTAAATCTTTATTTATGCTATTGTCATAGCTTTCAGGATATTTTTCTGCATATCTTTTATGAAAAACATCATGACGGGCAGAGGTCAATCCATTACTTCCCATACCGCAGTTGTAAAAGTTTTCATAGTATGCTTTACCATCGGAAGCTAATCCTACAATAATATCACCTTTTTGAATAGTATGATTAGAAATAATATCACTTCGCTTAGTACGAGCAGTTACTGTAGAATCAACAATAATAGTTTTAACCAAATCGCCAACATCTGCAGTTTCTCCTCCTGTAGAAAAAATACCAATCCCATTGTTGCGTAATTCTTGCAAAAATTCTTCGGTACCATTAATAATAGCAGCAATAACTTCCCCTGGAATTAAATTTTTATTTCTTCCAATTGTAGATGAAAGTAAAATATTATCGGTAATTCCAACACATAATAAATCATCCAGATTCATCACAATAGCATCTTGGGCAATACCTTTCCATACAGAAATATCACCCGTTTCTTTCCAGTAAACATAAGCTAATGAAGATTTTGTACCTGCTCCATCGGCATGCATTATATTGCAATAATTTTCATCATTTCCTAATAAGTCGGGTACTATTTTGCAAAATGCTTTTGGGAATAAGCCTTTATCAATATTTTTAATAGCGTTGTGCACATCGTCTTTTGACGCTGAAACACCTCTTAAATCGTATTTTAATGGATTGCTCATGGCTATAAACAAAACATCCCGACTGCGAATCGGGATGTTTTAACTACTTATTATTAATTAATTGATAGTTATTATCTTCTTTGTTTTATCGATCGTAATTTCGCCAAATTTATTCAAATTAGCTTTGTCAATTATAAGCGAAACTTTCATATTTTTCATTACAATTGCCTCTATATCTTTAATCTCAGAGTTTCCAAGTTTAATTGATTTGATAATAAGTGTAGATTTTTCAATAATATTACCTTCTTTATCTATTGCTTTTTCATTTTCTTTGAAATCATTTTTATTTATACGTCCTGCTTGTAAAAATATAATCGCATCATCATAAGAAATAGTCGTGCTTTTTGCTTTTTCATCAATAGCCATTTTTAACGATACATTGTTGATAATACAAGGAATTTCCTGAACACCATTCGCTCCTACTGTATATTCAACAGTGTTTTCCAATGGATTGTTAACAATAGAAACATTACCTATTGGCAAAGTATCATTTTTAGGCATGGGAACAAAATCGTCGCGTAAAATAGTAAACTCTGTTCTACGATTCAGTTGATAAGCAGCTTCTCTTTCATCCACATTTTTAATAGCTTTTACATATTCATCATTTAAGGTAACACCGGCTGGAAATGTAAACGTTTTTCCTTTATAAGTAGAAGAAGTTTGCGAAGATAATGTACGTGGAATTTTTTCTCCATATCCTTTAGCTACCAAACGTCCTGAAGGAATACCTCTCAATATTAAATAATCAACAACACTTTGCGATCTTCTTTGAGATAATGTATCGTTGGTCATTGGAATACGACGTGAATCAGTATGAGAACGTAATTCTATTACAATAGTTGGGTTTTTTTCCAATGTTTTAATAAGATCAATCAATGAATCCTGATATTGTTCCTTTAGAATCGATTGTCCTAAGTCATACAATATTTCAGGTAGTAAAATTGGGTCTTTAGGAATAGGTCTTAATTTAAAATCATACGTAAAATCTTTATTTGCGTTTAATCCAACTGTAGAAATCTTACCTTCTTCACCAAAAAATCTGTCTTTTTTTACAGATAATGTATAAGTTACATTCGTTAATACTTGTTTATCATCAAATTTATAAACCCCTTTTTTATTGGTTTTGGTTTCAATAGTAGTTCCATCTGAACCTGTCATTTTAATAACAACACCTTCGAGTAATTGTAAGGTGTTATCATCACGCAACGTTCCTTGTAATGTGTATAACAATGGAGGAAGAACAAAAGACCATAAATCATCACCTCCACGTCCTTCTTTTCTATTTGAAGCAAGGAAACCCCTTTCCCCTTCAGGGTAAAATATCATACTCATATCGTCGCCATAAGAATTAACCGGAGAACCCATATTTTGTGCAAGCGTCCATTCATCTTTTACTTTTACAGTTTTATAAATATCAAAACCACCAAGTCCAATGCGAGAATTGGATGAAAAATACAAAGCAGTATCAGATCTCAGTGTTGGGAACATTTCTTTTCCAACAGTATTAACATTAGGTCCTAAATTTACTGGAGCTCCAAAAGGTTTTGTTTTTTTATCTCTTTTTGCAACCCAAATATCAAATTCTCCTAAACCATTTGGAATATTGGATGAAAAATAAATTGTAAGTTCATCTCCACTTATAGTAGGATGTACATAATCATAATCTTCTGAACCTAAATCAACAGCTGTAACTTCATCCCATCCTTTTCCTTTCTTCTTTGAAGTATAAATCTGACAACCAAGTCTTTTTTTCTTTTCTACACCACAACGTGTAAAATAAATTGCAGATCCATTTTCACTAAAAGTAGCTTCACCTTCATTCACTTCAGTATTAACAACCAACTCATTTTCTAATAATTGAGGAGCATCCCAATTACCTCTTCTGTCTTGACTTAAAATAAAAAAATCAGAAAATCCTGCACCAGTCCAAGCATCTTCACCTTTTCCTGTAACACCACTGCCTGTTGAAGTAAAAATTAATTCATTGTATTTCTTCCTATCACCAAAAGTTGGTGCCCATTCATTATCACGTGTATTCCAGCGTTTCATGTTTGTTACAACATAACGAGTGGGTTTGTTAACCCATTCGGCAGCAACTTTACATGAGGATAAACCATTAAGCCCTTTTTCATCTGTTGGTGCTAACTTTAAATATTTTTGATAAGCTTCTGAAGCTTCATCATATTTTTGATTAACTCTAAGAGCATCTGCCAAGTATAAGTAAACTTTTGGTTCTTGTTTAAAATAATTAGATTTAATAGCTCTTTTATAAGCTATTTCAGAATTCTTTGTATTATTCGTTAATCGGTATGCTTCTGCTATCTGAAAAAGAATTCTATTTTTTTCTGCTCTATTTTGCTTTACTTTTGTGTAAGCTTTCTTATACTTATCAATTGAAACATTAAATTGCTCCAATTTAAAAGCGTCATCCGCTTCTTGGGTGTAATTTCTTTGAGCTGTGGCAGTTAAAGAAATAAATGAAGAGATGAAAATGGTTAAAATGATGGCTTTATAGGCTTTCATAATACTTATATGTTTAAGTTATAATACACGACGCTAAAGTAATGATTTTTTCTTTTAAAATATAAAAATAATAATAAAATAAATACAAAAATACATAAAAAAGAAACTCCGACTATAAAATAATTTTAATAGTCGGAGTTACAAATATGTAAAAGCAATTATTTTATTTTTTTAACTTCATTTAATTTCTTTTCTCTTCTTGCTTTTTTCCAATTAATAATATCATAAGATATTGGACTTGCTACAAAAATTGAACTGTATGTTCCAATTGCAATACCAAATAGTAAAGCAAAGGTAAATCCTCTGATAACTTCACCTCCAAACATAAAAATCATAAGTAATACTACTAATGTTGTTCCAGCAGTGTTTACAGTACGACCCAATGTACTGTTAATAGCATTATTAATGTTGGTTCCCATATCTCTTTTTGGATATAAACCTATGTATTCACGAATACGGTCAAAGATAATTACAGTATCATTGATAGAGTAACCAATAATTGTAAGAATTGCTGCAATAAATGCCTGATCAGCTTCTAAGTTGAAAGGTAATATACCATTAAACAATGAGAAAATACCTAATGTTATGAATGCATCATGGAACAGAGCAAAAACACCTCCAAATCCATATTCCCATTTTTTGAAACGAATGGCAACATAAACAAAAATTGCAATTAGGGCGAAAAACACTGCCCATAAAGCCGATTTCTTGATATCATCAGCAATAGTTGGACCTACCATTTCAGAACTCATTTTACCTATTTGTTTATCATCACTATCGGTTTTAAATAGTTTTTCCTCAATTGGAGTTTTGTAAAAAGGTTTAAGCCCGTTATATAGTTTTTGTAAAACAATAGAATCAGCAGCTGCTGCAGGAATAGATAAATTATCCATTCCCCATTTAGTAGTAACTTTTATTTGAGTATTGGGTCCAAAAGTTTTAATTTCAGGAGTTTCTCCAAACTCTTTTGTTAATGCCTGACGTGCTTCTGCTAACTTGACATCTTGATCAAAACGAACAACATACGTTCTTCCACCTTTAAAATCGACTCCATAATTAACACCTTTGATAATTAATGAAAAAGTACTTATAATAAGCAAAATACCAGTAACATAATATCCAATTTTTCTGATTTTAATAAAATCAATTGAAGTATTTTGTAAGAAATTTGCAGTTATTTTGTGGCTTAATGTCAGCGTTTTATTACGATCGAGCATCCATGTAATAATCAACCTACTGATAAAGATAGCACAGAACAAAGATGTTAAAATACCAATACACAAAGTAGTTGCAAAACCCTGAATTGGACCTGAACCAAAGATAAACAGAATAATCCCTGTTAATAAAGTAGTAACGTTACCATCAATAATTGCAGAATAAGCGTGTTTATATCCATCATCAATGGCTAATCGCATTCCTTTGCCCGCACGAATTTCTTCTTTGATACGCTCATAAATAATAACATTAGCATCTACCGCCATACCCAAAGTAAGCACAATACCTGCAATACCAGGAAGAGTTAATACAGCACCTATAGATGAAAGCACACCCATTAAAAAGAAGATATTGGCAACCAATGCCACATTAGCAATTAAACCTGCTCCACTATAGAATAAGAACATATATAAAAGAACCATTAGAAATGCTACAATGAAAGACATTAAACTTGCATTGATAGCTTCTTTACCTAAGGATGGACCAACAACGGCTTCCTGAACAATTTTGGCAGGAGCAGGTAATTTACCGGCTTTTAAAATATTTGCTAAATCCTTTGCTTCTTCTAATGTAAACCTTCCTGTAATAGATGAACGACCACCTGAAATTTCAGAATTAACAGTGGGGTAAGAATATACAATATTATCAAGTACAATCGCAACACTTTTCCCAATATTTGCTCCAGTTAGATTTTTCCATGTTTTTGCACCTTCAGCATTCATAGCCATAGCAATTTCATTACCTCCATTTTGACTAAAATCCTGACGAGCATCAGTTATAACATCACCTCCTAATGCAGGAGAACCATCACGTGATGAAACTTTTATTGCAACCAATTGATAGATGTTGGTACCATCCTGAATCGGTTTGGCAGACCATAATAATTTAAGATTATGTGGAAATGATTTTTTTGTTAATTCTAATAATCTTTCAACTTTTGGAATGTCCTTTGAATTTGCTAAACCAACAACAGGGCCATCTCTTGGGATGTTTTTTTCATCTAAATTTAATTGTAAAACTGAAAACAAAGGATGTTCTTTTGCCCATTCTTCACGAGATTTTTCATTTTTATTATTTACTTTGGATGTATCTTTCTTTAATTTATCAAGTAGAGTTTTACTAGCAGTATCTTTATCATTTTTTGCTAATACCGTATCCTTTTTGCTATTTGGCAAAAGAGTTGTGTCATTTGTAAGAGAATCCGTTTCTCCAAGTTTATCTAAAGATTGAGCTGAAACAAGCAATTTGTCAGCATCTACAAATGTTTGAGCCAATTCTTTAAAATCAAAAGTTTCCCAAAATTCTAATTGTGCTGTACCTTGCAACAATTTTCTTACACGTTCAGGATCTTTAATACCAGGTAACTCTACCAAAATTCTTTCAGATTGCTTCAAAGCTTGAATATTTGGCTGTGTTACCCCAAATTTATCAATACGTTGACGTAATATCTGGAAAGTTCTGTCGAAAGCATCACCAGTTTCTTTACGAATTGCGGCAATTACTTCTTCATTGGTAGAATTAACTTTAATTTTATCTTTTAGTTCATAACTAAAAATAGCAGCCATTTTTGCATTTGGGTCAATTGTTTTAAAAGACTCTGCAAATAGAGTTACAAAATCGGTTTGAGAACTCTTTTGTTTTATCAAAGCTAAATTAATCGCTTTATTAAATGTGCTGTCCTTGCTATGACCCGACATTGTTTTTATGATGTCAACCATTGATACTTCAAGGGTTACATTCATCCCTCCTTTTAAATCTAAACCTAAGTTTATTTCTCTTTCTTTACACTCTTTGTAAGTATATTTCCTAATACCAAGGTTGTAAATTACTTCGTTCTGTAATGAATCTAAGTAATACTTTTCGCGTGCTTTTGATAATGAATCAACATAGAAATTTTCTTTAAGAATATCTCCGTTTGCCATTTGCTTAGCTAAACGCAACACTTCTTGATTGTTTGCATATTCACGTGCATCTTTTTCTATACGATAAGTTTTATAAGTAAAAGATAAGTGATATAAACAAACAAAAGCGAATAGAATTGCAAAAATTTTGATAGCTCCTTTGTTCTGCATGTTATTTTACATTAATGTTAGTTAATTTTTTTTGAACGTGCAAAAGTATAATAATAATTGCAATTAAGCAATATTAACTAAAGATTTTTAAATAATTATGTTGATTTGTTATAATAAGATTAAAAACAATACGTTTTAGATATTTATAAGATTATTTTTTTATTTACTTTTGCAAAAATTTATTTGCATTATATGTTCATTTTATGAAAAATTGGTTAGAAGAAATTGAAGAACAAGAGCAAAAACAAGAAGCCTTATCAGAAAAAGCAAAAAAAAGGGTTCAAGTAAAGAAAGAAAAAGCTGCTGCCAATTACCAAAAAAATGGTAAACTCTTTGACAATTTTATTTTTAAATTAAATGGTTTGGTAAAAAAAGTAAATAGTTTACCAGAAGAAGAAAGAAGTGAGTTTATTGAGATTGATGCGAGATTGAAAGAAACTGATTTCGATAACAAATTAACTGTTTTTTCTTCCAGCAAAAGAGTTTCTATTCGCAAAATGAGATTTTTATTTTTTGGTAAAGAAGTATTTCGATTTAAACATATTCGTGTAATTTACTTTTCTATTTCAAAAGAAATGGGCAAGGTTGACATAGAATATAAAGAAAAATACTTACCAAAAGGTCATCATGAAAAATATACTTCAAATGAAAGTCATTTTTTATATGAACTCGATTTTGATATCCTTACAGAAGAACTCTCCTATCGAATTATCAATTGGTTAGCTTTTAAAGAAGGCGAAGCTGAATTTTCAATTACAAAGCAATCATAATTTTATTCTTGCTTTTGCAAAATGAAACGTATTTTTTTGGCTATCAAAATCCCTCCAAACGAAAACTTTAATAAGTTATTCTACAATCTTCGTTTTGATTTAAAGAATGATAATATTAAATGGGTTGATCCCAACAATTTACATCTTACATTGAAATTTTTTGGAGAAACGGAAGAAGTTAAAATTGACGAGATTAGCTTATTTATTAGAAATATAATTTCAAATACGGCTTCTTTTTCTTTTAAAATTTCAAACTTAGGAATTTTTGGAAGTAGCTACCAACCAAAAATAGTTTGGCTTGGAATAAGTAAAAACAATGAACTTATAAATCTTGCTGAAACTATATTAAACAACCTTAAAACAATTGGATTTCAAAGGGATCGACAAAACTTTGTGCCTCATCTTACACTTGGAAGGATTAATTATTTAACAGATAAAGAGCAATTTAATAAAATTATTAAAAAAAATAATTTTTCGGAAATTCAAACTGTAAATGTAAATGAAATATTTCTTTTTGAAAGCATATTGCGAAAAGAAGGACCTCTATATAATGTTATAAGTAGTTACAAATTAATCAATTAAACTATTGTCTTTTAATTGTTATACTACCCATTTTCCCCAAATTATTATTGTTTGCATTATATTTTAAGAAAAAGAAGTAAACACCATCAGCTACATTGTGTCCATCCCAATCGTTTTGATAATTTAATTTCTCAAATATAGTTCTTCCATTCCTGTCTTTTATTACCAAATGATTACTGTTGCATTTTTCGATATTTTTTATAACAAAATAATCATTAATCCCATCACTGTTGGGTGTGAAAATATTAGGGATATCAGCATCTTTAATTAAATCATTGTCTTTGTTCAAGTCTTGATGAAAAGTAGTATTTTGCGAAATAGTTTCACTTTGATTTTTATCAATATTATTATTTATTGATTGCAGAATGCTGTCTTTCTTAGAAGCAACCTTAACAGCAGTATTGTTCTGCGTTGGAGAATTATTTGCAATCGAATTTGGGGAAGTATTGGTGACTGAGTTATGTTGTTGATTAATTATTGAAGAATTATCTGAGCGAGAAGAGGGTGAATTATTATTTGACAGAAAACTATTATCATCAGTTTTCGTGTCTTTTTTTGAAACAATTAGTTTGTTTGGATTACTTATTAATTTTTGTTTTGTTTCTATTTGTGAATTTTGAACTTCATTTTGAACTAAAGGTGAATCAATTTTATTTTCAATTGTCTGAATAGATTTGTTAGAATGCGTATTTGTAGTTGCATTTTTAAAAGGCAAATAAATATAATTAAATGCAAGTGCAGCACTTATAATAACAGAAGCAGCTACAGCAGCTTTTACCCATGTTAAGTGATGAATTACAGAAGTCTTTGGAACAGAAATAGGAGGCTGAGCAGATAATTGGGTCTCCAATCTATTCCATAAATGAGCATCACTATCAATATGATGATCTTTTAGTGTGTTTCTGAACAAATCCCCTATATTATCAATTTCGTTATTCATTTATTTATTTTGTATTTTTTTTCAATTTCCAAAAAGATTTTTGATTCTTATATTATTATTAATTTTTTCCCTTTATACTTTACACTTTAATACATTTCGTCTTGATTAATTTTTGTTAGTTTTTTTTGCAAGGTTTTCTTTGCATAAAACAATTGTGTTTTTGCAGTGCTTATCGAAATATTCATTATTTCGGCAATTTCTTTATGACTATATCCTTCGATTTCATATAAGTTAAAAACCATTCGATAACCATCAGGCAATCCTTGAATTAGATTAATGAGATATTCTGCTGAATAATTGGTTTTAAAATTATCTTTTTCATCTTTAAGTTCAAGAAAATTATCATCATCGATTGTGCTGTTATAATAATGTTTCAAATTAGAGCGGTAATTATTGATTGCCGCATTAACCATTATTCTTTTCAACCATCCTTCAAAAGATCCTTTTCTTTTAAAATCATTCAAACTTGAATAAATCTTCATAAATCCTTCGATCATAACATCTTCTGCTTCATTCTTGCTTTTAGCATAACGCATACAAATAGCAAACATCAAAGAACGATATTTCTCAAAAAGCATTTTTTGTGCATAGCGATTTCCTTCTATACATCCTTCTATTAGCTTTTCCTCGGAAATATTTTTATGCATATTTGAAAGTTAGACGTAAATTAGATGAATTTGGTTGTATGTGGAACAAAATTAAATAAAAAAGTCCGCCTCGCTGTTGCAAAACGGACTATTTTTAAAAAAGTTTTAATTATTCTTTTTCGGCACTATCTTCAGTTTTTTCATTATTTTCGGTTTCTTCAGAAAAGTCAAGTAAATTTTCCTGTTGAAGCAAATTATACCAAGAAAACAATTTTTTAATATCAGAAACATACACCCTATCTTTATCAAAATTAGGGACAACCTCTTCCATATATTTTTTTAATGCATTGTTATCTGATTTATGATCAATGCATTTCTCGCCATTTTCTTTTTCGTAAATGGCTTTTAAAACAGCTTTCAAAGGAAGATCTTCATCCGTAGTAAAAATACTAATATCGTTTAAAGAACTCAATTTTTCTGTTGCAAAAACAGGAATTCTTTTCTTATCTATAATTGATTCTACCAATGCTCCTGATTTAGTTTGAGAAATTACTAAATATAATCCTGGTTTTCCTGTAATAGCTAATATTTTTGATAAATCCATAGTTTGTTTTTTAGATTTTTATAATTAGACAGCAAAAGTATAAAAAAATGAAACTTCTGTACTATCTTTTGTAATAAAAAGGAAGCTATTTATAAAAAAACAACTTCATTCTTTACTATCTTCGTTATCTCTTAATTACTAATTCGTTGATAAGGTTTTTTGCACCAGCATATTTATCAATAATAAATAAAACATAGCGAACGTCAACACTAATAGTGCGTTGCAAGTTTGGTTCAAATGCAATATCTCCACTCATTGCTTCCCAATTACCGTCAAAAGCCAACCCGATTAATTCTCCATCACCATTAATAACAGGACTTCCAGAGTTTCCTCCAGTAATATCGGTATTGCTTAAGAAAGCTACTGGCATTTTGCCATTTTCTGCATAATCGCCAAAATCCTTTTTCATAAAAAGATCTTTAAGTTTTGCTGGAACAACAAATTCCCAATTGTTTGGGTCTTCTTTTTCCATTAGGCCATCTAAAGTTGTTTTATAATCATAATGAACTGCATCGGCTGGATAATAATCCAATACTTGTCCGTAGGTTACACGCATAGTGGAATTGGCATTGGGTGCAAATTTTTTATCTGGTTGCATTTCTCTGATACCAGCAACAAATAAACGATTTCCTCTTTCGAGCATTTCGTTGTATTGTTTCACCAGATCGTTATATTTAAAATAATTGTCATAAAACGCATTCATCAAAACAAAAGCCATATCCTTTTCAATAGTCTTTGCATTGGGTTTTGACAACAGATTGTTTACTTTGTTTACATCAGCGAAAATTGATTTTCTGAAAAGAACTTCTGCATATTCAGTAAAACTTCCTTTGCATTTTGACCCAATTTTTATCAATAATTCAGGTTGTTGCTCTTTCGGAATGTTGGTAAAATAGAGGTTTAACATTGAAGCTAATAATTTTTTATCGGTAGCTTGGTTATAATCCTTAAAAAACTTTTCACTTGCAGCTTTTAATGCATCTATGGCTTTTTTAATCTTATCATTGTCGGGTTTTTCTGCTTTTAATTCTTTAGCTAAGGCAGAGAAATTTCTTGAAAAACCAATAATTTCTGATCCTCTTGCAATTGCTTCCTGGAAATACCAACGTTGCAATTCAAACTTTGCTAATTCAGCATAAGCGGTAGAAATATCTGTCATGGCAGTACCGTATTTCTCTTTATTTTGTACATTTGAATTTACCCAGGTTTCAAATTGATTTTCTAACTCTTTCTTTTTGTCATATACTTTTAAACGTTTCAATCCTTTGGTTTGACCAATAAAGTATTTCCAATAGTTAGCCGTTTGAGCATATTTTGAGGCATATTGAATACGAACTGCAGGATCTGCATTCATAAACTGACGCATGATAGCTAATTTTTCTTCACGAATTTTTACAATATTAGGATTTTTAACATCAATGTTCAACTGAACGCCGTAAGATGTTAAATAACGATCGGTAGTGCCTGGATAACCCATAATCATTGCATAGTCGCCTTTTTTAACTCCTTTGCCTGATATAGGAAGGAAATGTTTTGGTTTGTAAGGCACATTGTCTTTAGAGAAAGTTGCTGATTTACCTTCGGGTGACATATACACTCTAAAAATACTGAAATCACCAGTGTGACGAGGCCACATCCAGTTATCAGTATCGGCACCGAATTTGCCAATAGATGAAGGTGGAGCACCTACCAAACGTACGTCTTTGAATACCTGATAAACAAACAAGTAAAATTCGTTTCCATTGAAAAAGCTTTTTACAACAGCTTCATTTCCGTTTTCTTTAAGTATGCTTTTTTCGTATATTTTAGTTAGTTCGGCAATTTTATCGGCTCTTTCTTTTTCGGTTTTAAGTCCTTTTAATTGAGAAGTAAATTCTTTTGTTAAGTCTTCCATTCTAACTAAAAATCTTGCGGTAAGACCTTCGTTAGGGAGTTCTTCGCTTTTATTCATTGCCCAAAATCCATTGGTTAAATAATCGTTTTGGGTTGTGCTGTGTGATTGTATGGCCCCATAACCACAATGGTGATTTGTAAAAATTAAACCTTCGGCGGAAACTATTTCACCAGTGCATCCATTGCCAAATTGAATAATGGCATCTTTTAAACTAGAATTGTTGATGCTGTATATTTCTTCGGCTGTGAGATGCAAGCCTTCTTTTTGCATATCAACGTAATTGAGACGCGATACAAACATGGGTAACCACATACCTTCGTCGGCTTTGGCAAAAGGACTGATTAGCAAACAAATTGCTAAAAAAGTAAAAATTATTTTTTTCATTTTTTTAAATATAAAAAGTATTAATATTATTTTAGAATGCAAAAATAATGGAAATATTCGGAAATTATTAAAATTGTGGAATTATTACAACTTTGATAGGACAAGACAACTTCATGCGACCCATCCTAACCTCCCCTATAAAGGGGAGGAATTAGAGCAGTGCTATATTTTTATTTTTTTTTGCTTTGAATAACAAAAAAGAAACTTCGGAGAACCTCCCTTCTCCTTTTAGGGGAAGGGATGGGGATGGGGTCGCTAAGAGAACCTCATTTTTATAAAAAAGCTTTTATCACTTATTTTCCTACAAAACCATCATTGCTTTTAATAATTATTTATTTTTGTTTGATGGTATTACTTGGTAATAAAGAAAACTTTTATTTTGGTGCATCGGAAGAAATAATAAAACGAGCACGCATTCTACGAAAAACCATGACCAAAGCCGAAGAAACGTTATGGAATCATTTGCGAAAGAAACAATTTGAAGGATTGAGATTTCGCCGACAACATCCAATAGGTAGGTTTATCGTTGATTTTTACTGTCATGCTCTAAAATTAGTAATCGAAGTAGATGGCAATATACATCAGGAAGACTTACAAAAAGAAAGAGACGAAAATAGAACTTATGAGCTTCAGAAACTTGGATTAACAGTACTAAGATTTGATAATGAAATGGTTTTAAAAGATATTCCGAAGGTTTTAAAAGATATTGAGGAGTATATTGGGTAGATTTCAACAATTTCATACGACCCCTCCTAACCTCCCCTAAAAGGGGAGGAATTAGAGCAGTGCTATATTTTTATTTTTTTTGCTTTGAATAACAAAAAAGAAACTTCGGAGAACCTCCCTTCTCCTTTTAGGGGAAGGGCTGGGGATGGGGTCGCTAAGAGAACCACAATTTTATCAAAAAGCTTTTATCACTTATTTTCCTACAAAACCATCATTGCTTTTAATAATTATTTATTTTTGTTTACAGCAAAATAATAACTCCACTGAAATAAAAAAAAATGCACTCGCTTATCAGCTTTTACTGAATTTCTTGAGCATCGAAGCCGATATCTTGAATTACTATATCAACTGTAAATGTGACAATGTTGATTGCGGGAAGGAGGCATTGTTTGCGATATTTACTGGATATGGATGTTATTGATTCAACACCTGCCAGACTTCCTAAATTTGTCTTAAAACGATACAAGGAAAGAAACATTCTTAACCTTAAAGAAATAAAACAATTATATGAAGTATGCGAAACAAGACAAGACAAGGCCTTGCTTTCGCTTGCTTATGGTTGTGGACTCAGAAGAAGTGAAATTGAAAAGCTTGATACTTCCGATGTACATATTCATAGCGGCGTTATAGTAATTAGGGACAGCAAGAACCACAGAAGTCGTACCATTCCACTTGCTGATAATGTTTTACGTGATTTAAAAGAATTTATTCTTTATGAAAGAATGAAATATATTAATATCAACAAACCGGCTCAACATGCATTCTTTATTAATAATGCTGGATTAAGAAAAAAAGGAGATAAATTTAATAACAGGTTGAAGCAGTTAATTGAAAGAACAAAAAATCCTGAAATTTTAAGTAAGAACATAACCTTACATTGCCTGCGTCATAGTATAGCAACACATTTATTAGACAATGGAGCAACTATTGAATTTGTACAACATTTTTTAGGACATAGCCAAATTGATACAGCTCATATCTATTCAAAAAGAAGAATGCAACGAATGAAAATTTTAAGTCAAATTTAATAACAAAATTATGAATAAATCAATAGGGATAGAAAACTATCTTACTCGCATGGGACATACTAAGCAAACAATCAAAAGTTATATGTATGCTATTAAAAATTTCCTTCAATCCAATCCTGAAGCTGATATCTATAAATACAAAGATATATTGAATTATATAAATGAAAAGGTAAAAGATTTAAGCAACTCAGATACAAAAAATGCGATTTTAGCAGCAGTAAAAAAATATTATGATTTTTTAAT